>TARA_B100000686_G_scaffold27650_1_pt1 | contig 18849 bp, 25 predicted proteins | sample TARA_B100000686 | Tara Oceans TARA_B100000686 (sample SAMEA2622733) | marine metagenome | biome: marine biome (ENVO:00000447); feature: marine epipelagic mixed layer (ENVO:xxxxxxxxx); material: "saline water (ENVO:00002010), including plankton (ENVO:xxxxxxxx)" | depth 150 m
CCCTCTGCCCGTTCGTGCTCTCACACCGGGTACCCGTCTTAGGCTTGGTAAGCAGTTACCTTACCAACTACCTGATAGGCCGCAAGCCCCTCCCAAAGCGATATTTCAACGAATCAAAATACCTTTCCCCCATTGACCGTAATCAATGGGACTTACGCGGTATTAAGCCCAATTTCTCGAGATTATCCCCCGCTTCGGGGCAGGTCACTTACGTGTTACTCAGCCGTTTGCTACTGTCCAGATCCAACGAATCAGATCCTTTTCGTTCAACTTGCATGCATTAAGCGCACCGCCAGCGTTCGTTCTGAGCCAAGATCAAACTCTAAAAAACGAAACTTCCTTCCACTATCCAAATGTTAAAGAACGCAGACAAAAAAATGTCCGAACGACCATCTTATCTGCAACTATACCTATAGTCAAGTAACAATAAAAGCAATTTAAGGTACAAGAATGTATAATAGAAAAATTCACCCAAGAACATCTACAAACGGAGTATGTCAGCATGAAGGCCATGGTATATTATGGAAATCAAGATATTAGATTCGAAAATATTCCTGAACCGAAGTTAAAACAATCAGAATTAAAAATTAAAGTAGACTACTGTGGTATATGCGCGACTGATATAGAAGAATATCAATATGGACCAAATTTTATTTCTCACGAAAAACCTAATAATCTAACTGGGAAACAATTACCTTTGGTAACTGGGCATGAAATCACAGGCACAGTTGTAGAAACCTTTAATAATGAGAACCCTGAAATAATTGGGCAAAAAGTAGTTTTATTTGGAACAATTACTTGTGAAAAATGTTCTTATTGCAAATCTGGAATGACCAATCAATGTCCAGATATGGCTACTATAGGTTTTTGCCAAAATGGAGGATTTGCAGAATACTTATCATGGCCTATAAAAAACACTGTCCAAATACCAAAAAATCTAAATAGTAAAATAGCTGCTTTTAGTGAACCCACTTCAGTAGCTCACCATGCTGTTATGAAATCAAACCCAAAACCAGATGATATTGTCTCAGTAATCGGAGCGGGAACAATAGGAATTATTATCATTCAAATTTTAAAATCAATGAATCTGAAAGTTATTTCGATTGATAAAGATAAAAATAAATTAAATCTAGCAAAAAAAATGGGTGCAGACTGGGTACTTAAATCCGACGAAGAAATCTCAAATAAAATTAATGAAATTACTAATTATAAAGGTTGTGACATTGCTATAGATTGTGCAGGCGCACAAAGTACTCCAAAGCTATGTGTTGAAACAGTGAAAACATCTGGGAAAGTAATTCTTGTAGCAATATATGGGGAGAAATTTGACTTTGATTTCAATACCATTGTATCTCGAGAAATAAAAATAGTTGGATCTTTGGGATATAACAAAATCGATGTAGAATCTGCAATTGAATTATTATCCTCAAAGTCTGTAAAAGTTGAAGAAATGATCTCTGAAATAATTCAACTTGAGCAAATGATAGATGTAGGCTTCAAAAAAATGATGCAAGCTGAAAAAGATATTTACAGAATTCTTGTATCTCCATAAAAAGTAATTTAACTGTTTCTAAAAATTAAGTTCCCTTCATTATCAATATTTTGAACTCCATTATTTGACTCGAAAGAAATAATTTTTAAACAAGCTGAAATTTTTTGACCTGGAAAAATTAATAAAGAAGTACCATTTTCAACTGCTTGAGCTAAGCCTTGGTTTGTAAAACTAGTAAATGGCTCCAAGCCAACATTATATGTTCTTCCATACCATGGATATCCATCTGCAGCAAATGATTGCCAATACCATAAAAATGGAAATACATCTTTTGGAAATACCACACCAATTCCGACACCAATTCTCCTGTTTGTAACTGAATACCAACCATCATTTAAATCAGTAAAATAAGCCATGTCGATAGATTTAACTGATTTATCTGGCAAATATCTCAAATCAACGTCTTCACCATTAATACCTTTAGAAACTGGCCAATTACCTTCAAATCCTGGAGCTAATCTGTTATTTGGAGGAAAACTATCTGGGTGGTTGATAATCAACCCTCCTGGAAGGTCAATAATGCAATCAGAATCTAAAAATGGTTCTCCAATTGCAATATGTTCTCCCCAAACACAATCCATGGGTTCACTTCCTTCATTCAAAATAAATTCCTGTATGTCCAAAATATTCGAACCACTTGATAATGTCAAAATCTTTTCAAAGTAAAATGGCGTTCGAGCTGTTCTAATAGAAAATCTCACACTAACTTTATCTCTTGAATCTTCAAGGATTTCTGTATCCCAAGGAGATAAATTAGCCTCAGCATGCAATCCTAAATCCACACCATTATAAGTTGAAGGATATCCTCCGCCCGGAAAAACAGTTTGCCAACCACCTTCATATGAATCTAACCACATGGATTCAGGCGACCCTGTAGTTGGAACAAATTTAGATGTATCCCTAACACCCCAAGGAGATTTCCATAAATAATCAACATCAGATTTTTTATTCACTATTCTGTATATATCTGCACCTTTATCTGCGAGAACCATTATCTGAAGAAATTCATTCTCAATAATCACTGTTTTCAATCCCTTAAATGTCCATTCATCGGAAATCCTACATCCTAAAGTTCGATCCAAACTATATTTCATAAAAACATCTCCTAATTTTTCTTTTTTAAGTCATCCAGGGAAATTGATAGGTTAAATGATTAACTGACCTGAAAATATCTAATTCAATTTTTATCTGAGTTTCAGGTTTCATAGAAACCTTTAAATATCTATTATTAATTACTCCCTCATGAAATTGCGAATTTTCAGAAATTTGATACCTAATGGTTCCAAAGGAATGTTCCCCCATAGAACCTGCCTGAATAATTATATTTTTGATATTATTTTCATTCAAATTAACTAATGTTAAAGAAATTTTTTCCTCTTGTGAATTGGTTACTAAAGCAGAGATATCTTCAGGCAATCCAGGTTTTTTTTCATCAAAATCAAAATACCTAATTGAAGAAAATAAAAAACCTCCATTATAGATAATTTGAGGGGCTCCTAAAGTTAACTGAACCAAAGCTTCTGTAGTAACTGGATTATGTTCCTGCCAATGATGAATATTTACATCCTTCAAATCAGACTCATCATTTTCAATCTTTCGGACTCTATGATTAACTTGTTCTAAAGCTTGGAGAAGAATTTTTTCTGGATATTTTGAATTTTCACCACATATGTATCTTAACCAAGGTTGTTCATGCCCAGAGTCTTCTTTAGTTCTAAAATTAATAACATTACGCCAATCATATCCTGATTTTTGTCTCAAAACTTCTATATCTATAAAATATTCTTTTTTCATACAAATATTCCAAATTGCGCAATAAAATATTGGACTTAAAGGATGATATTCAAACCATCCTTTTTCAGCATACTTGAAAGGCACAACAAATGTTTCTGATAATACATCAAATAGTCTAAAGGCTTCATCAGACGGAACTGAGCTTTCAGGAATATCAACAGTTTTAACCATTTCACCTTTGTTAACGACTAGATCTATCTGACTTTTTGCAAAATCTAAATATTTATAATTATTGGTTAGAACAAAAGCATTTTGACAAGCTACAATCACCGAATATGCAACGTTATAAAATCCATGGGGCCAACTCCAACCATAACAACCTCCATACCATTTCCCATTAAATTTTTCTCCAATCAAACCAGATAAGCCAACATTATCTGGAATTATACCTTCATTGTTTTCAGCTCTTTCAATCCAACCATCAACATATTTCAAGATCCATTCTTTGAATTCAATATTTCCTGTCATAAGAAAAGCATTCAACATTAATCCTGAAATAGATAAATTCGAAACTACATCACCTTCACCAAGTCTATCGTTCATTATGTCACCCATTCGTTTAGCTAAAACAGGATCCCTTAAATCTTCAAATGATTCTATTTCTTCAACATCATAGTAAGGTAATCCATATCTTTTCATTCCTTCATTTTCCGGGAGACCATAATATGGATAATCATTATGCCAACCAAAACCCCATCTAGGTCCACCACTGCCATTATGAGGTGCTCTAACAATATTTTTTTCAGAATCATAATTTCCTGGGCTTTTGGGTTTATCTAAATACATTTCTCCAAATTTTTCTGAAAGTTGAATTAAATCAGAATTTACAGGATTAGCCCAACACAAATAATAAAAAAATATATTAGATTCAGATTGATGAAACCAATCATAACCTAATTCATAATCATTAAAAGTCACTCCTAAATGATTCAATTGTTTTGTTATTGCTTTCCATTGTTTAAAGGCAATCACACCTAAATCACTTCTTCCTCCCAAGATATAAAATAAAGACCAATTACTAAACGCTTCGTAAAAATCATCTCCTCCATCTCTTCCAGAAATTTTTGAATCCCAAATCAAAGATCCATCTTCAGACGTATATTTATTCAAAAAGATGTCTATAGATTGATTTAAAGTTTGAAACAATTCACGTTCCAACTTTGCCCATTCTGGAATCTGAGCACAAACCACAGATGATTCTATTTGATAAAAAGATTTAGGCATTAACCACCCCATGCTCCTTTGGCCATCAAACCACCATCAACACAAATGTACTCTCCTGTAATAAAACTAGCTTTTCCACTAGATAAAAATAAAATTACATTAGCAATTTCAGATGGATCACCAATCCGGCCTAATGGATGTTTATTACCTATTTCATCAATCCCTTCATCTACTTTATCAAAAGATAAAGAAACTGCATCCTTTAATAGTGGTGTGTCAATTGATCCTGGACAAACTGCAACTACCCTTATATTTTCTTTCGCATAATCTAAAGACATTTGCCTAGTTAAGGAGAGAACTCCTCCTTTACTCGCAGCATAAGCTGGAACCAATTTGTCAGATTGTAATCCTTGAACACTAGCTGTGTTAACAATAACACCTTCTCCTCTATTTCTAATATGAGGTATAGAATATTTAGACATAAAAAAGTAACTTTTTAAATTAACATTTATTATTGAATCCCAGATTTCTTCAGTAGTATCTTCAATGTTTTTATAAGAATTCAATGGTTGAATTCCTACATTATTTACAAGAACATCAATTCCTCCAAATTCTTTTACGGTTTCATCAACAATTTTCTTACAGTCTTTACTCTTAGTTACATCTGATTTCACAAATATGGATCTACCTCCAAATTGTTTAATTTTTTCAACAAGATCTTCGCCGGCTTGCTCATTTATATCAGCTATACAAACTGATGCACCTTCCAGTGCAAATGCATGTGAAGTTGCTTGACCTATACCGAGTCCACCACCTGTAACAATTACTACCTTATTTTCAAAAGATTTCATATAATCACCTATAAAAATTGATTTTTTTTCAAAGAAATAAGCGGGAGTATAGAACTACTTATAGAATCAGTCAAGATTAGATAAACAAAAATTGACCAAAAACTTTCATTGACACTAATCTATGATAAACATACACTCGTATATTAACAAAGCTTAAGAGGAAAAAATGAATACTAATTTCACTCCCATATGGGCTGCAGAGCCTGACTATGAAAAATTCATTCAAAAATGTAAAGCTAACGGAGTTTCAAGAATTATAACAACTATTCCTCCAAAAGAATTAGCTGATATAGCTAACAAAAATAATATAGATGTAATTGCTTATTCTGCATTAAATGTATCTGGAGACATGAAAAAATCTTATATTTGGTCTCTAGAATATATGAACGGAAATCCAAAAACTGAAGAAGGAAGAAAAATATTAGATAAACATAAACCTATCTGGTCTAATATGACAACAGAATTAACTTTCTCTGGAGATAGAGATGATTTTGCAAAAAATAATCCTCAATTCTGGTCAAAATCTCGCAAGTTAGTGTCAGAACTTGATCCTGGCAAAAGAATACAACTAAGCCCGGGATTTGAAGAAGTGAGATCATATGAAGCTAATAGGTTTCAAAAAGCATACAAAAATTCTCAATCTCAAGGCGTACAACTAGAATTTGTATTACCCAATATAGATGAAAACGGAAATGCTGATCTTGGTTATGAAGACCCTATAAGAAATGCCTTTATTCGAGAATATAATCAAGACCCTATCAATCTGAAAAATTCTGACCTGAATTGGTTAAATTTCAGAGCAAATTATTATTCAGAACTTGTGGGAGATATTTATAAGAAGATTAAAAATGAAGATCCCAAAGCTCTAGTTAGCACCACAATTGTTGCAGGTGAAGTAAACGACTATGTCAAAGTTTTACAGGATTGGCCAACTTGGATAGAAAATCAATATATCGATGAATTCTATCTATGGTTCAGGACAAATTCAAACATTAAAGACGTAGAAAAACAAACTCAATATGTAAGTAATATCATTCAAAATAGATGCCCTCTGATAGTAGAATTATCCTGTTACCACCCAGGTAGTTTCCAAACGAAACAACAAATTACTGATGCTGCAAATGCGGCGCTTAATAATGGTGCAAATTGTGTCGGTGTATACCAAAGTTTTGCAATTACTCAACTAAATCTTTGGCATGCAATTTCTGAAGTATCAAAATTAAATGAAAAATTTAAATAATCTCACATAAAAATGATTATTTTACTAACCTTGAAGATAAACAAGAAATAATCGTATCAACATGAACAACAAATTCAGCTGTTAAATGTATTTTGCCAGATTCAGAATCTGGCTCCTTCTTTCCAAGCTTATTCATGCTCCAGCTACCATCTTCTAATTGGTGTTCAATAAACCATTGTGCTAATTTTTTAGTCCAATCTAAATAGATTTCTTCACCAGTTACTAAATATAATAGTGATGAACCCCATCCAGATTTACAAGCTGAAGCATATTTAAATTGTGCTTCAGTACTGTTCATTGAAAAATTCATATATTTGACAGCTAAATCCAAATATTTTTTTTCACGATCAACTAAGTATAATCTACATAAAAAAGCAGCAGCAATTCCACCCACAGTCCATCTTTGATAGGAGTCTTGCTGTGAAACAACAACATCCCAAAAAGTATCTCTTTCTACTGAAGATTTAATAATCTTTTGAGTTTTTCTTGAGAAATTATAATACAATTCCGATGGCAAATTAGGTTGTTGTTTCCAAATCAAATCTAGATAATTAAAAACTTTTCTTGCTTGATCAAAATATCCAGTAGCAATACATGCTAAACCACAACCAACAGAATAAGGAATATCCATATCATCGCTTGGACCGTTTTGATTCATATTATTAGCAAAACCTCCTGAAAGAGGATCTTGCAATGAAAGTAAAAAAGGCATACCAGAATGACTAATATCATACCTTCTAAGCATATGCGCACCATAAATCAAAGTAGCATTACGATAAGCATAAGCATCTTGAACCTTACGGAATCCATTATCAAAATCACCTTCGGCAGTCATCATATTATTCAAAATCCATGAACAAACAATGTTAGCTGATTTAGTTTCCCCTGCTATTGATAAAGACCAAGGCAACCGATAAAAATAAAATCCATCTTCTTTTACAGGACCAACAGTTCCATCATGATTAAATTTAGAAAGCAAAAAATCTACAGCTTTTGTCTTGGAATTTTCACAATGATTAATAAGATCTGAAGTCAAATGATCCAAATAAAAAACTCCTACAGGAATAAAAAAACCAATCGAAAACAGAGGAAATTAATAAAAATTCTATCTCTTTGAATACTGTTCAGCTTTTCTAGCTCGCTTTAATCCGTATTTCTTTCTTTCTTTTTCTCTAGGATCTCTTGTTAAAAGACCAGCTTTTTTCAATGGTTTTCTAAGTTCAGGGTCAAACAAAGTTAAGGCACGAGCAATTCCATGTCTAATAGCTTCTGATTGGCTAGAAAAACCACCCCCAGAAACTTTAGCCATAACTCTAAATTTTCCAGCTGTTTTAGTGATATCGAATGGTTCAGTAACCACTTTGGAAATAAAAGTTCCCTCAGAAATCTCTTCAAGAGGTCTTCCATTTACAACTACAGTACCTGCTTCAGTATATAATTTCACACGAGCAACAGCAGTCTTGCGTCTGCCAGTACTATAATAATATTTTTCTTTTACCAATTGATGACTCCCTAAATTTAATTTTTAAAAGATACTAAGAATCTATCTGACCAATCTGGGCTGAATGTGGGTGTTCATTACCAGAATAAACTTTTAATTTTTTAATAATTTTGCGACCTAATTTGTTTTTTGGCAACATACCTTTAACAGCAGAAGTAATAACACGATCAGGATAAAGTCTCATCAAATCATCAAATGTTTGCTCTCTCAATCCACCATGATATCCACTATGATGATAATACTTCTTTTGAAGACGTTTATTCCCAGAAATCTCAACTTCAGACGCATTAATAACAATTACATAATCACCAGAGTCAAGATTTTTATTATAACTAGCTTTATTTTTACCCATCAAGATTACTGCAATTTCTGCAGCAAGTCGACCAACATTTTTTTTCTTAGCATCAATTATCTTCCACTGTACTGAAGAAGAATCTCCAGAATTATCAACTTTAGATTTAACAACCATATTTTTCACCAACTTCATGAGAAAATTCTTTATATTTAACTTCAACCAAACACAAACCTTGTGGAGGCAAAGTAGAAACAGAATACTTTCGCTCAGTCTTTAATTTTAACATATTTCTCAGATCTGATTCAAAGAGTTTTCCTTGTCCAATCTGAACCAAAACAGCAACCATCCTACGTACTTGACTAGTAAGAAATGCATTCCCAACTATATCGACGTCTATTATTTTATCATTTAAATGAATATTTATACTAAAAATTGTTCTTATTGTATTAAAAAATTGATCTTTAGATGCTGTACTAAAAAACTTAAAATCATGAGTGCCTACCATAATTTCAGAAGCACTCCTCATGTAATCTATATCAACAGCATCAGTAATTCTATGAAAATATCTTCTTGTTAAAGGTGATCTAGACGTATCCAATAATAAGGAATACCTATAATGCCTGCTAACAGCTCGCCTTCTAGGATCAAAATCATCTGACACTTTGTGGCAACATTTAACCGAAATATCATCAGGAAGATAATGATTCATACCATTAACGTAAGTATGTATTTGAGCGCTATCATCAACATCAAAAGCAACTACCTGACCTAACGCATGCACACCTGAATCAGTGCGCCCCGCAAATTCCAGTCGAATCTTTTTGTCAACAATTTTATTTAAAGCTTTTTCTAATTCCTCCTGTATAGTGACGTCATTAGGCTGCACCTGAAAACCATGATAACTTGTGCCTTCATATTCAATGACCAAAGCTAACCTAATAAAAATACCATCCTATCGAATTAACTCAATTAATGACATTTCAGACCCATCGCCTTTTCTAGTCCCGACTTTAAGAATTCTGACATAACCACCCTGTCTTTCAGCATATCTTGAAGCTAATTCATCAAAAACTTTAGCAACCATAGATTTATCACTCAAAAATGCAGATGTTCTACGTCTCTGGTCAAGAGTACCTTTTTTGCCTCTTGTAATTACTTTTTCAACCAAAGGTCTGATTGATTTTGCTTTAGCATGGGTAGTTATCAATCTTTCATTTCTAATTAGATCAGTGACTGCCGTTTTAAGCATCGACATCCTATGTGCAGTAGGTCTTCCTAATTTACCTTTAGCTACTCTATGCCTCATTTTAATATCCTTTAATCTGAATCATCGTCTGAATCATCTGGTTTTTCAGCTGATCCTTGATCGGGAGGCGACAAGCCCAACTCAGACAATTTGTCATAAATTTCGTTCAAGGATTTCTCACCAAAATTCCTAATCTTTAATAAATCTTCCTTCTTTAATTCAAGAACTTCTCCAACTCGATGAAGGTTCGCCCTTTTTAAACAATTTAACGTTCTAGAAGACAAATCTAATGTCTCAACAGCAATATCATATTGATCTGGTGAAATTTGTAATTCCGTAGAAGGTGAATATGCACTTCCATCTTCATTAACTCTTGCCTTAGCAAACAAGAAAAAATGTTCCAACAAAACATTTCCAGCATATTTAATGGCATCTATAGGAGTGATCGTTCCATCAGTCCAAATTTCTACTATTAATTTTTCAAAATTGGTTTTTTTGCCAACCCTAATTTGTTCAATATCATAACTAACTTTTTTAATTGGAGAAAATAAAGCATCTACAGGTAATACTCCAACAGGAGCACCATCATTTATAACACTCTCGGCAAATCCTGTACCCCTCTCAACATTGAATTCTATTTCAAGACTAGAATCATCTGAATCTAAAGTAGCTAAATGATGTTCAGGATTGACAACTTCAAAATCTGAAGAGGCCATAATATCACCCGCACAAATAGAACCTTGACCACCTGCATTTAATCTCAGTTTCCCAGGTCTATCAACTTCAGATTTAATGCGTATACCTTTTACATTTAATAAAAACTCAGTGACTTCCTCTTTCACATTGGGGATAGCAGTATATTCATGTAAAACACCATCAATTTTGACCCATGTAACAGCAGTTCCAGGAACAGAACTAAATAGAACTCTTCGCAATGGATTTGCCAAAGTAACTCCAAAACCAGGAGGTAAAGGTTCAATAATAAATTTTCCATATAAATTCTCATTTATATCAACTGAGATAGACGGCGTTGAATCAATTTCAGGTTGTTTTTCTAAATCATCATCCTGAGCTATATCGTCCGATACATCTACTTCTGTAAAATCAAACATTTCTATGAAACTCCCAAATTTATAGTTCTAATTATCTTGAATAAAATTCGACAATCAGCCTGGAATCAATTCCAGTATCAACATCGCTTACAATTGGCAATTGGTTTACTTTACCTTTCAAATCGTCTATAGATAAACTCAACCAATCTGGAACAGGTCTCTTTGGAATACCTTTTGTGATTTCCTGAATAAATGGAGTATCTTTAGGATTTTTCTTCCATTCTATAGTATCTGATTCAGAGACTTGAAAAGAAGGTATGTCTACCCTAGAACCATTGACTAAAATATGACCATGAGTAACAAACTGCCTAGCTTGCTCTCGTGAATCTGCAAAACCAATCCTATATACTACGTTATCTAATCTAGATTCCAAAAATTGTAAAAGTAAATCTCCAGTAACTCCATCAAGCTTACTAGCTTTCATATAATAATTTCTAAACTGTCTCTCAAGAATTCCATAAATAGCACGAGCTTTTTGTTTTTCTCGTAACTGAATCCCGTACTCAGTAGTACGCCTTCTCCTAGTAGATTGAACTCCCGGAGGGCTTTTACGTCTTTCCCATGCACACTTCGTTGCTGGCTTAGAGCATAATTTCATTCCAAATCTACGACAGTTTCTACATTTGGGTCCTATATATCTAGCCATTTAATTCCATTCCATTAAAAAATTTATACATTTATAATCAAACTCTTCTTCTCTTTGGAGGCCTACATCCATTGTGAGGTAATGGTGTAACATCTTTTATACTAGTAACAGCAAGGCCAGTAGAAACCAAAGTCCTAACAGCTGCTTCTCGACCAGCACCTGGCCCTTTTACAAAAACATCAACTTGTCTTAATCCCATATCCATACTTGTCTTAGCTGCAGTCTCAGCAGCTTTTTGTGCTGCAAATGCAGTTGACTTTCTTGAACCTTTGAATCCAGACCCACCTCCACTAGCCCAACTTAATACGTTACCTTGTCGATCAGTCAAAGTAATAATCGTATTATTAAAAGTCGATTGAATGTATGCATTTCCACTAGGCACTACTTTTTTTTGTCTTCTACTTCTACTTTTGGGTGGCATTATTTAATTTCCTAACCTATTCTGAACTATTTTCTTTCAATTCTTTTGCCAGCTACAGCTTGCCTCTTACCTCTTTTAGTCCGAGAATTAGTTTTAGTTCTCTGACCTCTAACGGGAAGATTTTTCCTATGTCTATTACCTCTATATGTACCAATATCAATTAATCTTCTAATATTGAGATTTACTTCTTGGCGCAAATCTCCTTCTACAACAACATTCTTATCTATAATTTCTCTTATCTTCGTTAATTGTTCTTCAGTTAAATCTTTAACTCTAGGATTTCCATCAATACCTGCATCTGATATTATTTCTTTTGCTTTTGTAGGACCTATTCCAAAAACATGAGTCAAAGAAACTTCTGCACGTTTATCATCTGGAATATTAACACCCGAAATTAAAGCCATAAATCACCAATTTAACCTTGTCTCTGTTTGTGTCTTTTAACATCACAAACAACAAAGAGAACACCTTTCCTCTTAACAATACTACATTTATTACATCTTTTTTTAACTGACGCTGAAACTTTCATCTTTGCATTCACTCAAAATAGTTAGTCAAATATATAACTAACGAAATCTATAAGTTATCCTTCCTCTAGTTAGATCATATGGAGACAACTCAACTAAAACCCTGTCTCCAGGTAATATTCGAATATAATTCATCCTCATTTTCCCACCAACATAAGCAAGAACATCATGACCATTAGCCAACGCAACTCTAAAACTAGCATCTCTTAAAGCTACAGTAACCGTACCTTCTACTTCTATTGATTCCTTTTTAGCCATAACTAATCTATTATATCCATATTTTCAAATAAAAGCACTACTTTTTGTTAAGTTAATATTTCTGAACCGTTTTCAGTAATGACTATGGTTTCTTCAAAATGAGCAGATAAACTTCCATCCGCAGTCACAACTGTCCAGCCATCTGGTTTTAATTCAGTATCCCAATGTCCTAAATTAAGCATCGGTTCAATAGCAATTGCCATACCTGCTTTAAGAATTGGGCCTCTACCAGAAGGTCCATAATTAGGTATCTGAGGTTCTTCATGAAGTTCTCTCCCTATACCATGGCCCACATATTGTCTTACAACTCCATATCCTAATTCTTCAGCATAGCTTTGTATAGCAAATGAAATATCCCCAACCCTAACACCAGATTTCACTTGTTCAATTCCTAGATCAAGTGATTTTCTAGTATCTTCAATTAACCCTGTTACTTCTTTACCTATAGTTCCAACTCCCATAGTAAAAGCTGAATCAGCATTCATGCCGTCAACTATTGCTCCAATATCTACGCTTAAAATATCTCCTTCAGATATCACTCTATCAGAAGGAATGCCATGAACAATCTCTTCATTAATCGAAGCACATATCGTAGCTGGAAAACCATATAATCCTTTAAATCCAGGAATTCCTCCTAATTTTCTAATAGTACTTTCAGCAATCTGATCTAACTCAATTGTAGTAATTCCAGGTTCAACAATATCAAATAAAATTTTTTTTGTATCTTTAAGAATTTGGCCAGCATTTCTCATGCTAGTTATTTCTGCTGTAGACTTAATAGTAATTCCTGACATTCGATTCAACCCAACTTAGTAAAGTTAATTCACATTTAACCGATCTAAAGATTCAATAATATCCAAAGAAACTTGATCAATTGTTTTATTACCGTTTATTTCAATTAAGACATTTTTCTTGAAATAATAATCCACCAAAGGTTCAGTATTATGTTTATAAGCATCTAATCTTGCTCGAACAGCATCAAAATTATCATCTTCCCTTTGAGTCAATGTAGCTGAACATTTATCGCATTTACCCTCATGAATCGGAGGATTAGAATGAATGTGAAATGACAACTGACAGTCCATACAAACCCTTCGGCCAGTTAATCTTATGATCAATTGATCTTGATCAACGTTAATATAAATTGATGGTCCTACAGAATTTTTGTCTCCAAGGGCTTTTTCAAGAGCAGTAGCTTGATCAACAGTTCTAGGGAAACCATCTAATAAAAATCCTGAATTATTTCCATTATTTTTAGCTAACCAATCCATAACCATATTTATAGTTACCTGATCTGGAACTAATTGACCACTATTCATATATTTTTCAGCAAGAAGGCCTAGTTCAGTTCCTAATTTTCTATGATCTCTAAACAAATCCCCCGAAGAAACAAAAGGAATATCATATTTGTTTGCAATCAAGGAAGCTTGAGTACCTTTACCCGCACCTGGTGGGCCTATCAAAATTATATTCAACCCAATAACATCCTTATCGAATAAAGCCTTCATAATTACGCATTAACAATTGAGACTCTAACTGACGCATAGTATCCAAAGCAACTCCAACCATAATTAACAAACTCGTGCTACTAACAGTTAAAGCTCTGATTTCTGTTGCTTGAGTAATGAAAAATGGAATGATAGCAATTATCCCAAGAAATATAGCCCCCCCCCAAGTAATCCTAATTATCAATTTATTTAAATATTCTTGAGTAGGAGTACCAGGTCGTATCCCCGGTATAAATCCTCCATTTCTCTGAAGAGTCTCAGCTAAGTTTTGCTGTTGAAACACAATCATAGTATAGAAAAACGTAAAAAGCACAACAAGAAAAAATACTGCAATCCAATACGGTAAACGCAAAGGGTCTAAGGACTCAGCAAAAAATCTAGCTAAATTATTTCCAAAGCTATCACTCATCGGATTAATAAAATAACTAGCTACAGTAGCAGGCAAAATTATAATAGAAAAAGCAAAAATAAGAGGAATCATACCTGCTGAATTTACCCTTAACGGCAAAAAACTAGCTCCAGATTGCCTTTCCATTCTACCTCCTTTAAATACACTTCTACCATATTGAACAGGCACTCTACGTACAGCTTCATTAAATAATACAATTATAAAAATCAATCCAAATCCAAAAACAGCTAATAATAATAATCCCCCCATTTGACCTTGATCTAAGAAACCTCTTCCTACCATAGCAGGAAAACCAGCAACTATCCCTCCAAATATAATCAGTGATATCCCATTCCCCAAACCTCTTTCAGTCATTAATTCCCCCAACCAAACTAAAAACATAGTCCCTGCAACCATAGATAATAAAATAGCTATAGTCTCAACATTCAACCCAAATTCTACAAGAGGTAGTACCCCAGATTGCCTCAACAAAGTTAATTGCCCCCAAGCTTGAAAATAAGCTATAGGAACTGTTAAATAATGTGTTATTTGGTTAATACGTTGCCTACCAAATTCACCTTCTTGAGAAATTTGTTTTAATTGCGGAACTGCGGGGACAAGAATTTGCATAACAATAGATGCCGTAATATAAGGATATACGCCTAAAGCAGCTACACTTAAATTAGATAAAGCTCCTCCACTGAACAAGTCTAAAAATCCAAGCAACGCTTGTTGTTGAAAAGCTTGAGACAGAGCCTGTGTATCTACACCAGGTACAGGAACATGTGCAACAAATCGAAAAACAACTAACATAGCAATCGTAAATAAAATCCTAGCACGTAAATCTGGCACTTTCATAGCATCCAGCATAGACTGGATCAATTGAGGACGGGAACTATTTTGATTAGCAGCGGCTTGGTTTTGGCGAAGCACTATAAGATCTCCTTAACTTTTCCACCAGCAGATTCAATTTTTTTAATTGCTGAAGAAGAAAAACGATGTGCCTCTACATTTATTGGCCCATTAACATCTCCATCACCAAGAATTTTAACAGGATGATCTAAATCATTTACAAGGCCTACATTCAGCATGAATTCAAGATCAATAATATGAGAATCATCCAAAGATTTTAAGGATTTTATATTCTGCAAATCCCTAATATTGACTAAATAATAATTTTTTTTCCATCTATTTTTAAAACCTCTAAGCTTAGGCATAGACTTAGATTTAGGTAATTGACCACCTTCAAAATTTGGTCTTACACCACCTCCACTTCTGGAATTTTGTCCTTTTATTCCTCTGCCGGAATAAGTACCAGAACCACTTGAGTCACCCCTGCCAACTCTTTTTCTTGACTTTTTTTTATCGAAAGGACTATTCAATTCATGTTGTTTCATATCAAACTCACTCTAAATAATTACTATATTTCTTCTACTTCCACTAGATGTCTAACCTTAAACAGCATCCCTCTTATAGCAGGAGAATCTTCGTGAATAACTTCTTGATTTAATTTCCTCAAACCCAAACTCTCAATTGTAGCCCTTTGAGTAGCAGACTTACCAATAGTACTTTTTTTCCATTTAACATTTAACTTAGCCATTTATATCTCCTTATGAATTATCATCATCAGATAATGTGTTAGAAGAATTATCTACTTGATTGCCTCGAGCTATCATCATTCGTTGCTGTTTAACTAACTTAGGATCTCTCAATTGAGATAAAGCTTGAAAAGTAGCTTTCGCTGCATTAACAGGATTTGTACTCTTTCTGGCTTTGGTTAAAATATCTTTAATTCCAGCTAATTCTAAAACAGCCCTAACGGAACCTCCAGCCACTATACCGGTACCTTCACTAGCAGGTTTTAACATTACTTCAGATGCTCTGAATTTTGTTGTAATTTCATGAGGAATAGTTGTCCCATCTAAAATTACATCCAATAAATTTTTATGTGCTTTTGTAACAGCTTTTCTTACAGCATCAGGAACTGCGCTTGCCTTACCCATCCCTACTCCAACCTTACCTTCAGAATTACCCACTACTACCACTGCGCTAAAACTCAAATTACGTCCACCCTTCACAACTTTAGCAACACGTGAAATCTTAACAACTTTTTCAGTAAAACCTTGATTCTTTGGATCTGAAGATCCGAAATTTTCATTATTTGAAACCATTAGAATTTCAAGCCTCCTTCACGAGCACCTTCAGCAAGGGCTTTGACTCTACCATGATATTTAAAACCTGAACGATCAAAAACCACTTGAGAAATACCATCTTTAGAAGCTTTTTCAGCAAGTGCCTTACCAACTACATTCGAAACTTCTGACTTATCTTTATCATTTAAAGTAGACTTCAAATTAACATCTAAACTAGAAGACGATGCTAAAGTAATACCTTTAGTATCATCTATTATTTGTGCATAAATATGTTTTAAACTTCTAAAAACACTTAACCTAGGGCGATCAGAAAAACCAAATACTTTTTTCCGAACACGTATTTTTCTATTTACTCTAAAATGAAATTTATTTCTAATTTTTGTCATTAAACTATACTCCTAGCACTCTTACCAGGCTTAATCTTTACTTGTTCGCCTCGATATCTTATACCCTTGCCAGTATATGCATTTGGCGGTCTTACTTTGCGTATTTGAGCAGCAATGTGTCCAACTAATTGTTTATCAATTCCAGAAACAGTAAGAGAATTGTTACCCTCAACTTTGAATTCTATTCCATCTGGCGCAGGGAATTTAACAGGATGACTATACATAACGTGTAAAGTTACATCTTTACCTGTTTGTTCTGCCCTATAACCAACTCCTACAATTTCCAAATTTTTTGAAAAGCCTTTAACAACGCCAATTATCATATTATTCAACATTGAGCGAGTAGCTCCATGTAAAGATTTATGTGTTTTGCTATCACTGGGTCTTTCAAAAATTAATTCACCATCAACATCTTTAAGTTTTATTTGTGAATTAGTTAGACAAGATAAAGTCCCTTTGGGCCCTTTAACAGTCGCATCTTCAGGTCCAATTTTGACTTCGACTCCATCAGGTATTTTTATTGGCATTTCGCCTACTCTAGACATAAATTAATCCTGTTTTACTCTTACTTTATTAATAGACATACAATAATATTTCTCCACCTATACCATCAATCCAAGCTTGTTTACCAGTCATCAAACCCTTAGAAGTAGATATTATGGAAGTACCTAAACCACCATAGTACGTAGGAATTTCACCTTTGTTAACATAAACACGTAGACCAGGTTTACTTACTCGCTTTAATCCTTTTATCAGTGGCTCCCCTTCATCAGAATAACTAAGATATATTTTAACTTCCTTTTTAGGTCCATTAGAATCAATTGATTCGTAATCACGAATGAAGCCTTCCTTACGTAGTATACGTGCAATACCTATTTTCATCTTGGAAGACGGTACAAGCACGTGATCATACCGAACCATTAATGCATTTCGCATTCTAGTTAACATATCTGAAATTGGATCTGTAATTGACATAACCTTACCTAAAAATAATCACTTTAATTTACCAACTGGACTTTTTAATACCTGGCAAAAGTCCTTTGAAAGCCATTTCTCTGAAACAAATACGACACAAACCGACATATCTAATATAGCCTCTAGGCCTTCCACATTTTTCACATCTATTATATTCTCTCACCTTATACTTTTGAGGCTTAGACCATCTTGCAATCTTAGATTTTTTTGCCAAACTAATTTTCTCCTAAACTATATTAATACTTTAACTATTAGGTTTATTTCGAGTATCTTGAATTAAAGGCATTCCAAGGCCTTCAAGCAATCGAATCCCTTCGTTATTATTTCTAGCAGTAGTAGTTATTACAACCTGTAATCCTCTAACTTTATCAATTGAATTATAATCGATTTCAGGGAAAATAGACTGCTCTCTAATTCCCAATGAATAATTTCCATTCCCATCAACAGATTTTCTGGAAAGTCCTCTAAAATCCCTAATTCGAGGTAAAGATGAACTTACTAATCTATCAAAGAATTCATACATACGACGTCCGCGCAATGTAACTGACACACCCACAGCTTGACCTTCACGTAATTTGAAATTAGCGATAGATTTCCTAGCATTATTTACGATAGGTTTTTGACCTGTAATTAGAGACAAATCACGAGTAGCATTTTCAACAGCTTTTCCGTTTACCAATGCTTCTCCTAATCCGATATTTACAACAATCTTTTCTAATCTAGGTACTTCCATAACACTTTTATAACCAAATTCATTAAAAAGGGATGGCAAAACTTCATTATCAAATTTAATTTTCAATCTAGGTGAATCAACTTTTTTAGCTTTAGCAGG
>TARA_B100000686_G_scaffold308344_1_pt1 | contig 18846 bp, 16 predicted proteins | sample TARA_B100000686 | Tara Oceans TARA_B100000686 (sample SAMEA2622733) | marine metagenome | biome: marine biome (ENVO:00000447); feature: marine epipelagic mixed layer (ENVO:xxxxxxxxx); material: "saline water (ENVO:00002010), including plankton (ENVO:xxxxxxxx)" | depth 150 m
AGACCCTCTATAAGCTTTCATCCACCCATGCGTTTCTGTCTTCCAAACATATTATATATGGAGGCATAATAAAAAGTGGATACTAATTATCGAACAAAATTCATTTAGGACAATTACTTTGGTCAAATTCTCTGGAGCGATCATATGGACTAACGATTTGGTTCGCATGCAACTTTTTTATGAAAATATGCTAAATCTCAAACCTCATTCAGTCAGAGACAATTTCATTGCATATCGATGGCACGATTTAAGATTTAGCATTGGATTACATTCAGATGTACACGGAAGTTCAAAAGAACCGTTCCGTATTATGCTAAATTTTGACGTGCCTGACATACAAGAAGTCACAGATCTATTAAAAAACAACGGGGTTACTTTCCTTAGGAATCCTGAGAAAGAACATTGGGGCGGTTGGGTATCCACATTCTTAGACCCAGATGGAAATACAATCCAATTACTTCAACAACCAGATCTCTAATCGTCTTCAAAACCCGGCTTCCTTAAATTGACAGCTCCTCTCAGATATACATTTACGATATCAGCAGAAGATTTATCAGTATTCACATGAACCATAACTCGAATACATTTCCCTAGTGCTCCAGGAACTTGCATCTCATGGGCGCACATCAGAGCTACATCCACCCATCCCATTTTCCGAGCAGCAACCGGCGGAAATACTGCATTCAAATCTTGGGTAGTTGTAAAGAAAGCACTGATTATATCGTCCAACTCAAGAGAATTTTGTTTTGTTAATTCCTCCAACATTTCTGTTGTAGCAGCAAGAATCTCTTCGGAACTGTTTATAGGAGCTGTAATAGCACCTCTTATAGCCCTTACTTGGGACATTTCAACCTCTTTTAATTTATCTGACGATTATGTTCTTTATGAATTCAGCAGCAGCTTCAATCTCATCACCCTGTTCTGCCCCTGAAATATGGTCCAGAAAAGCACTTCCTACAACTGCACCTTCTGCAAATTCCGATATTTTCTCAACATCCTTTTTCTGCGATACTCCAAACCCTACCAGCACCGGAAGACTGGTATGAGATCTTATTCTTTTAACTAAACCTTCCACTCCTGTAGAAATACCATCACGAGCCCCTGTGACTCCCGTCAGACTCACACAATATATAAATCCTCCAGCGTCCTTACACGATTGTTTTATCCTCTCTTCTGTGCTGGTCGGTGCCAACAAAGGAATATGGTGTATCCCGTTTTCCACGCAGAGCCTAGATATTGCCTCAGACTCTTCCATTGGTAAATCAGGAATTATCACACCGTCCAATCCACGTTTAGATGCCTCCGATAAAAAAGACTCTAACCCATACTGGAGAAAAGGGTTGAAATAACCCATAAAAATAATTGGTGAAGTATCATCATTTTCTCTTATAGTAGTTAAGACATCCATACAAACAGCAAGGCTGACCCCATTTTCGAGAGCTTTAAAACTGGTTTTTTGAATGGTCGGACCATCTGCTATAGGATCACTAAACGGGATGCCTAGCTCCAACATATCTGCTCCAGATTCTAAAACTTTCAGAGCTATATCCGCCGATTCTTGTATATTTGGATATCCGACGGTCAGATACGGAACAAGAGTAGGCCGGTTATCTGATCTAGTACTGAGAATTTTTGCGTCAATTCTATTTTTCACTTATACAAACACCCAAAGAATATGTAGTTTCCTGTTGACCATTCTGCCTAATTCAAGCTGAAGCCGCAACTACCGCCACTAGTAAATTTTGAGCGGAATGCGAAAGAAAAGGCGCCCAAATTGTCCCAGTTTTGATAAAAAGGGCAGATATTAACACAGAACTAATGAACACCGGAACGTACAGGCCAGGATGAGAATGAACAAGCATGAAAATTAGAGATGCCAAAAGTATTGATTTAATTTCCCCATAATAAGTCACCCAAACGCTGAGCAATAATCCTCTGAAAAACAGTTCTTCCATCAAAGGTACCCATATAGCTATAGCAAACAAATTTACTATTACGAAACTTCCTTCTCCCAAGATACCTTTGGTGATTTGTGGGGGCATTAAGTAGGTAACATCCATTTTGTAAGCTACAAGTGAGTAAATAAAAATTGCTCCCACGCTGAGTACAACAGTCAATAGGGAAGCAGAAACCCACCTTTGATTATTCGGCATAGTAAAGAAAGATTTCATTCCCTTGTAACCGAGCCCAGAAAATGAAAGAACCAGCCCTAAAAGCAATAATTGTGGAACGGCCAAAATCCATGGGTAATACCAAGGAACAGGTGAACATTGAACATCTGAACATAGAGTGACTTTAAGAAAAATTGTAATAAAGAAAGTAGTAAATAAAATCCCTATCGACAATAAATTAAAATTACCTAGAGAAACGGGCCGACCCCAAACAAACAGGTCAGAGTCTAACTCTTTAGCCATTCGACATCTCCGAAGAGATCATCTGGATGGTTCTTTGAGGAATATACTTCGTATTCTTTTTTTGATTCACCTAGTATCCCATCATCACCATGACCAGGATAGAAGCAAACTTCGTCGTCAAACACAAATAATTTCTGACTAATACTTTCAATTATCTCTTTCAAATGAGCTGGTGATTTTGTTTTACCTGGACCACCAGGAAATAAGGTGTCTCCTGTAAAGAGATGCCCATCTATATAAAGACAAGTAGAACCGTCAGTATGACCTGGGGTATGAATTGACTGTATCAATAAGTCACCTATTTGTATATCTTTACCATCACTTAAAGAAAGATCAGGGGACACAGGGAGCAGGCTAGCATCAGCCTCTCCGATAGCCACCTTAGCGGGAATATCGTTAGTGACCTCCTCAAAGCCAAGTAAATGATCCATATGATTATGTGTAATTGCTATGTATTCGACTTGGGTCGTAGAAGCTACAGCTAATAATACAGCTGGCTCCGCGGGAGTATCGATCAAAAGACTTTGATTTGTTTTATTACATACCAATATGTAGGCATTGTTACCATACGGGCCAGAAGTAATCTTATGGATTGTAAGGCGCTCATTAATATAATGTGGTTTCATGGTTTAATCCTAGATTTCCTCATACTAAAATTTAATATAACTAATACAACGATCCGATTATATCAGTCAGGTTTTACAATTTAATAAAACACGCGTACAGAAAACATTTCAAAAAGGAATAATAATGACTCCACATGGAATATCCATAAAAAACGCCTCGGAAGGGAAAAGAATCAATGTCACCTGTGAACACGTTGCGGGAGTTATTTACATAGTCCCGAGTAAGTCCAGCTGGGTCTGTACCAAGGAAAACATAGGAGCTCATGCAATTGCTGGATTTTTTCGAGAACTCTCAGATCTCGAAAACTCTCAAATAGAACAAATTATGCAAAAATGGGGGATTTACTATCGAACCATGTAGTCTAGCCATAAAAAGGCCGAGTAATATTAATCCATCATCCTGTCATCATCCAATTGAGCGTCACCGGATAATATTCTCGGAATCATCGGCGAAAAAACATCCTCATCTCCCGATTCTGTATCATCATCCGACCAATCTTTCAGATCCGATAACTTACCTACGTCATTGAAGCCATAGCCTAACGCAGCGGTAGGTATGTCTGACATCAGTCCAAACTTAGCAGGAAATGAGGTTTTATTAGATTGTGAAGGATGCCTATAAGTTTCCCTGATTATAACGGTCACACCTTCCTCTCCTGCGCTCGTTATGTTCGCCGAATAGGTGTTCCCTCCTTCAACCAATTTTTTCAACCTTACTCCAAGTTTCGGTTCTATACTACCTATTTCTATTCCCTTGTCATCTAATATTCTAATCCCTCTATCTACAGTGATTATGTCCACACTATGCCCTGCAACCAAGTTTGTTACATCAAAGTTTCTAGGTATATTAACCAGCTTTGTTACTCCAGTACGTCCTGTCTCCTCAATAAATGATTTACCGGACATAGAAATAGAATCAGCCACAGCTGCTTTAAATACGGTACCTTTTTCCAATCGTTTCATATTCTTTTTTGCAATGGGACTGTTAGGAGAAATCACAAGAGCACATTCAAAAGCTTGAATTGCTTTCTTGTTTTGTCCTTTTTCACTCAAGGCCTTCCCAAGCCGATTATAAGATTCAAGATCCCATGGAAATTTTTCAATTATTTCCGTATTGGTTTCCATAGCTCTGGACCAATCATTCGCCATGGCTCTTTCTACTGCTATTTTAGTATTTTCTTTTCTAATTCTTTCTAATGACATTGAAGCCTGATAGGCAGCATGGGCTTCAGCACTTTTCTCCAACTTTAAAAGAGCATCTCCAAGTCTCGAGTATGCTTCATGATCCCCTGCATTGACATCAATCATACCCAAATTGGCATCAGCTGCTTCCTGAAAAAGACCATAATGCATCAATTGTTCAGCTTCTTTAGCTTTTTCTTTTCGGAAACCCAAAACAGAAGTTAATTCTTTTGAATTCACTACAATCACCCTTTTATCGCAACTTTTATTTGCATGAGGCATTCTAATCAGGAGTTTTTTCTAAGTGCAATATGTTTTTCCCCTATAATCATGGCAACCTCTGATCTAGTCCCTCGACCTAGTCAGAATCTTAAGTATCCCCATTAATCCAAAAAAATGTAGGCGCTTCAATGTGACTTTTATCATTGCCTCAATTATTATTGACATTGACAGCTTCGAGTAACCAGACATCCGATCATTGAAAATGATCGGATATTCTTTGACTATAAAACTACTGTTTTGACACTCCATAGCAACTTCTACTTGAAAACCAAACCCCACACAGCGAATATCCTCCCAAACAATATTTTTTAAAACCGTGGATCTAAAAATTTTAAATCCTGATGTGCAGTCACACACCGCCAATCCAGAAATAAACCGAATCAACCAGTTACCTCCAATACTTAGTATTTTTCTACATAAACTCCATTCCTTAACTGAACCTCCACCCTCATAGTATCGGGACCCAACAACCACGTCGCTCTCATCAAGCATGCTAATCATTTCTGGCAAATAGACAGGGCTGTGAGACAAGTCTGCATCCATTTGAACCACAACAACCTCCTCCCCTGAGATTTGCCTTAAAACCTCACGAAATCCATCCCTGTATGCTGTTCCTAGCCCCTCTTTCCCATTCCGTCTCAATAATGAAACGGAATATTCGTTAGTTTCTGCAAAGGCTTTAGCGATTTCAAAAGTGCCGTCCGGGGAGTCATCATCAACAATCAAAACGTGGGTATTTGGCAACCCTAGATCAAAAATCCCCTCGAGAAGCATCGTGATATTCTCTACCTCATTGTAAGTAGGAATTACGATGTGAATAGGAACTTGATTACTGCTCATTTCCCGATTTCAGCTTTGTTGTTTAAGATAAAATTCAATTGCCAGTTGAAAAAAACAATCTGATTCTCATAAACAATATGTCTTTAGCCATTTGAAAAACAGCAGACCTAAATTTAACTTTGCTTTCCTCACCGTGGTACCAATTAATTGGAATTTCAGATACTAAAAATCTGTGTCGTTCAGCTAACAGTAAAGCTTCAACATCAAATGCCCAACCTTTGGTTTTCAAAACCGGAAAAATCTTTTCTGCTGCTTCCGAAGAAAAACATTTAAATCCACATTGAGTATCACTATATTTTCGTAAAGCAACCACCTTTACAAATAAATTAAATATTCTCCCTGATAAATAGCGGAATTTAGGTTCTTCATACCGGTTAGAACCAATCAATTCCCTTGATCCTATGGCTATGTCACAACCGTTCTTTAATTCCGTGAGAAACAGTTTGATTTGTTCCAATGGCATAGCCAAATCAGCATCGCACATAAACCTATACTTACCACGAGCCGCAATCATTCCGGCCTTCACCGCCGAACCTTTACCCTTATGAGGCAAGCTTAGTATGTGAAAATTGGATTTCCCTTGGGAAAAATCTCTCGCTATGCGCAAGGTTGAGTCATAACTTCCATCGTCACACAGGATTACTTCATAACTATACTTTTGGTTGCTGAGGTATTCGTATATGGTCACCAGACTCATCTTTATTCGGCGCGACTCATTATACGAGGGAATTATTAGTGAAAGATCAATATCAGTCACTTTAGTAACGAATATACCTTTTTATTAATCAGATCGCTCCAATTCAAATGCTGCATGAAGTACCTCCGCTGCTTCCCCAACCATTTCCGCCCCAATTATGCAGGTAATCCTAATTTCAGAAGTCGTAATCATCTCTATGTTGATGTTAGCTTCAGAAAGTGCCCGAAACATCGTCGAGGCATATCCTGGAGAGTCTTGCATACCGGTGCCTACTATACTAATTTTGGCCAAATTCTCCGTTTTCCCGACGTTGGTAGTACCAAGGTTGTTTGCAACTTCTTCAACCACTTTCATAGCTCTGTTAACGTCTGATTGTTTAACTGTAAACGTCAGATCAGTGGTACCTGATACGCTAGCATTTTGAACGATAATGTCTACACTTATATCGGATTCAGCAAGTGGGTCAAATAAATCAGCCGCTATTCCTGGCCTATCAACTACTGAAAAAACCGTGATTTTGGCCACATCCTTGTCAGTTGCTATACCCCTCACTCTATTACGTATCTCACCAACCGTTGAGTCCATATTACCTCCATCATAAATTAAAGTCCCCGGTTCATCGTTAAAACTTGAAGCTACCAAAATAGGAACCTGATATGCCATACCCAATTCTATTGACCGAGGGTTCATTTTGGCTCCGTAACTTGCTAATTCCAACATTTCTTCAAAGCCTATCTGCGTCATTTTTTGAGCCTCCGGAACTAACCGAGGATCTGCCGTATATATTCCTTCCACATCTGTATAAATTTCACAACGATCAGCATTCAATCCGGCTGCCAAAGCTACTGCGGTCAAATCAGAAGCACCTCTTCCTAAAGTTGTAATATCACTATCACTGGTTACTCCTTGAAATCCCGCCACAATTACTATATTTTGAGCCTCTAATTCTACGAGTATTCTGCTAGTATCGATATCTGCAATTTTGGCTTTTCCATGTGAAGAATCCGTTCGTATCCCTGCTTGAGCTCCACTTAAACTAACCGCTTTTTTTCCCATATCTTTAAGCGCCATAGTAAGTAGTGCACATGATTGCAGTTCACCAGTTGACAGCAATACATCTAATTCCCTTAAGTCAGGCATTACCGAAACTTGAGAAGCAATAGAAAGCAAATTATCTGTGGAATCACCCATCGCTGAAACTGTAGCCACTACGCTATTTCCTGAATCGTGAGTCGCACATATTTTCGCGGCAACGCTCTTTATCAAGTCCGGGGTTGCCAAGGATGATCCACCATATTTTTGTATTATGACCGGCAAATTTAATCCTTTAGTTCTCTAAGTAGGCCCCTTTTGAGGTTGGACAGGTAAAAATAATATCCCCATCTAGACCAGATTTCATTGCTGCATCAGCCATCTCATACCCGATTGTATATTCTCTATCTTTTGTGAAAGCCAATATAGAACTACCAGCTCCAGACAAGAAAGCTCCCAATGCCCCTGCCTCCATAGCAGCTCGTATTATGTTTTTCATCGGGAAAAATTGCCTTTGCCTCTGTGGTTGATGCAACATATCCTGGGTAGCATATTTGAGATTGTGCAAATCACCGGAAATCAGGGATTGAACGAGCAGAGCTGCTCTTCCGATGTTATATACCGCCTCCTTTCTTGCAACTTTTGGACCGAGTATATTTCTAGCTTGGTCAGTTGGCATAATTTGATTCGGTACATATAAAACAACTTTTAAATCTTCTGGAAAAGTAACACTTGCCGTAATCAATTCGTCCTGATCGTAAATACCAATCTGTACTCCACCCAAAAGAGCTGGAGCGACATTATCTGGATGGTTTTCGATTTTAGCCCCGATGTTCAATATCTCAGGTATGGAAAGAGGGAATCCTGCTAAAGCATTGCCACTCATCAAGCCACCTAGCAAGGCCGCCGAACTACTGCCCATACCCCGTGTTAATGGAATTTGGTTGACACATTCAAACGCGACTTCTGGGATGGGTTCTCCGATCTTTTCAAACACCTGGCAAAAACTTTTATAAACCAAGTTGTCAGCATCAGTTGGCAATTCATTTTCACCTTTCCCTGACACTTTTATAGAAAAAGTTCCTTTGGAGATTCTCACTTCATTCCATATATCAAGAGCGATGCCTAAGCTATCAAAGCCTGGTCCCATATTGGCCGAAGTGGCGGGGATTTTTACTACTATATCATCAATCATTTTGATCTAAGGATTATATCATTCCTAGCTAATAATATTGGTACTGATAGAATATCGACGCATAGTGTGAAACGTCCATTAAAGCAAAAAATTATCCAAAAGAAGATTCTAAGTGACCGGTCAGTCCTACAGAAGACAACAAATTTTATCCAGAAGTCTAGGATTAATTGATTACGATTACATCAAGAGACAAGTCGCCACTTTTTGCACCTTCCCGGGATCGAAGAATATAGCCATGAAAATGCTTCCATCGTATATCCAGGAAGAAGTATATCAACTACAATCTGAAACCACCGAAGGTGTAAATCTAATTTCAAACATTGGTTCTTTTTCTCTTGGCGGAATCAAAAATCATGGTGAAAGTATAAAAATAGCTAAGCTTGGAGGAGTACTAACAGGGCAAGAACTTCTAGTAATAGCTAACAGTATAGAAGCTCTATTAAATGCCAGAAAATCTGTATTAGATCACGAAGAAGAATTGCCTGTGTTACTAGAACTAGCAAGGAAAATTCCTGACCTGTCCTATCTCGCCTATTCGATCACTTCAAAAATTGCCAATAATGGAATGGTAAAAGACGAAGCAAGCCCAAGCCTTGGAAATACTCGGAAACAAGTTCGAGAGTCATATTCCAGAGTCACAAATGCGCTTGAATCTATTATTTTTGAATCAGAAATGTCGGGTACAATCCAAGACGATGTGATTTCTGTACGTGGAGACCGATTGGTAATCCAAGTAAAAGCGAATATGAGAAGTCGAGTACCTGGAATAGTGCATGATGCTTCAAACACAGGTATGACTTTGTTCATAGAACCATTCAAAACAGTAAGCTTGTGTAATTCCTGGAGAGAATTTTCACTGGAAGAAGAACGTGCAGTCCTGAGAGTACTGCAAGATTTGTCTGCTCAAGTCGGATCTCTATCCGAAGAAATAGATACTGGAATTCAGAACGCCGCAAATCTGGATTTTATTATGGCCAAGGCAAAGTACAGCGTTTCTCTAAATGGTCTAGATACTATCTATGAAGCTCCAACACCTGCACATGATAAAAAAATAATAAAACTCGTTCACGCAAAGCATCCAATGTTGGGAGAACAAGCAGTACCTTTAAGCATTCAAATGGGGCCAAATTGGAACGTGCTCGTAATAACTGGCCCTAACACCGGAGGAAAAACTGTGGCGATAAAGACAGTAGGACTCCTAGTTGCGATGAGCCAGTCTGGAATCCAAATTCCCGCTGCTGCTGGTAGCCAACTCCCATTTTTTAACGGTATATATGCTGACATCGGAGACCAGCAAAGCATAACCAATTCGGTTTCGACATTTAGTTCGCATATTCAAAATCTTAATGATATTTTAGACAATTGTTCCTCTCAATCACTGTTACTTTTAGACGAAGTCGGTTCAAGTACAGACCCTGAGGAGGGTTCAGCTATAGCTAAGGCGATCTTAGAATATTTGGCCGAGAAGAAAATACCAACCCTAATTACTACACATCACAGCACCGTGGCTTTAATGGCTGAATCGGACAGTAGAATGAAAAATGCCAGTTTCCAACTGGATCCTGAGAATTTAACCCCTACCTATAACATGATTCTTGGACTACCGGGCCAAAGCTACGCAATGGCAGTTGCTACTAGGCTAGGTATGAACATCGAGATAATAGAAAAGGCGCACAAATATCTATCAGAGGAATTTAAGGAAGTATCAGATTGGATCTCAAAAGCAAACCAAGAAAAGTCTAAAATTTCCGAAACCACTGAAATGATGGAGAGAAAATATCAGGAGATTGAGTCAATCCGAACAAAGCTAGATGAACAAATACACTATTTAATTGACAACAGACAAAATATATTGGATTCCATCCATCGTACTGCTGAAGAAAAATACAATGAAATTGAAGACCTTCTGGGAAAAGCTCGTATGGCATATTCTTGGAACAAACATGGCGGGCAATCTTCAGATTCTCTCGAAACAGTCATCGAAGATACACAGAAGAGTTTAAATCAGATACGACTGGATAAATTGACACCAAGTATTCCTGATATCCCAACCGAAGATCTCAAAATAGGCGACACAGTTACAGTCAGAGGCATGAATCTATCGGGTGTGATTACCCAACATAACCCAATAACACAAATGGCCGAACTCAAAATAGGTAATCTTCGCATGGATGTGGATATATCTAGACTGGAAAAAGAACTATCCGGACAAAAAACTCCATTAATCCATGAACCTATAAAATCATCTCGTCTTAACCTAGAAGAACAAATTTCCTATAGCGATAAGGTGGACATAAGGGGAAGGAGAGCCGAGCCTTCACTCAAAATAGTAGAAACTTTCCTAGACCAATCTCTCAAAAACGGCCTGAGCAAAGTAATTGTGATCCATGGTAAAGGTAGCGGGGCACTTCGAAAAGCCATCAGGGACTTCCTAGAAGGACATCCCCTAGTCAGTAGTTATGGATCAGAACCAGACGCCTTGGGTGAAGACGGAGCAACATACGTCATGCTGAATTAAACTTATACTCCGTCAGATCCGCCCGTGGAATTTGGGGTTACCATTATCAAAAGGGCTGGTAATACAACCAAAGATGAAATTAGTGCAAATCCGATCATAAGGGAAGTTAATTGTCCATAAGAAGCAAACATGGGCATAGGAGCAAAACCCATTATCGCAAACCCCACTACGCTAGAAGCTGCCGAAGCAACTAAAGCTACACCAGTACCTCTGGCCGCCTTTTGAATAGCAGCAATTTTAGATTCACTCCTATTAAATTCTTCCCTAAATCTAACAGTCATATGTATTGAATAATCTATCCCTACTCCAATAGAAATTGCCCCGATCATGGCAGTTACAAAATTTAACGAAAAGCCAAAAATATACATGACGCCATAGAGCCATGCGACGACTAGACCGATAGGAATTACTGTTACAACTGCGTAACGAAAAGACCTCATAGTGACCAAAAGCAGCAGAGTAGCAGCGATCATTGCTATAGGAAGAGATGTATACAGTGTCCGAGTAGATTCAGACAACTGTACCTCACGCTGAAAAGGTGAGCCAGTTAAAGCGACCCTCGATAGAGATGAATGCTTTTCTAATTCTAATACTGCAGGTGTAATCTCCTTTAACGCTGCTGTGACTACGGCTTGGTCTCTAGTGCCAGGCATCTGAAATTGAATTGTAGTCAAACTCTCCTCACCCGCACTGTAATATATGGCACCTTGTACTTGATCCGGTCTAAGAATCATATTTTTGTTATCACCCCAGACCCCATTAACCAACGAATATTCAAAAATCATGTTTATTTGATTTCTCGTATCCGGTATACCGTCATTATTGGTATCTGTAATAGATATTCCAGTCGCATCCTCCACCACGGACACGGCAAAGGAATTCCCCATCAATGTAGTAAGTAGGTTTAGAGCATTCAACCCAAATGTAACTTCTCCACTCGGCGTCTGTCCCACAAAATCAATTTCTCTCAAGCTATCTATGTAAATCCTCATATCTTCATAAACCGTAGGATCGGTCAAATCACCTTTAACATAAGTAACCCCTGGTTCCCCACCAGCTATAAATTCGTCAAATTTATCAAGTCCAACCACAAAATCTGACTCTGAATCAAAAAAATCTTTGACATCAAAAGAAGGGGTCAATTTTAGGGCAGCATAGAGAGAGTAAGAAGTCACTATTACAGTCACAAAAATCACTAACAGAACATTTGTGGCAGCTAATGTCACTATCTTTGAAACAATATGAGCAAATCTATCTTGGTTTAATGATTTTATTTCCGGCTTTCCTGTTTTACCGCTAGACTCTGCACTAGTATTTTTCGACAGTATCAGAATTGGCAACATAATAAGAAAAACGATACAAAAAGATAGGAGAAGCAATCCTATCAATTTACTCACAGCGACGATCATAATGATGGAAGCGCCTGAAAGCGAAGCGACTAGTGCTGAACCGACGATTCTATAAAACGTCCATTTTTTAGCCTTGAAATTGAACTGGACTTGACTCATAAGTTGATCTATTTTCATAGTTAACAAAGGAGCCACCACGCCGAGTATGAAGAAAGAAGATATAACCGCTATTGCAGCGGCGCAGCCAAAATGTATTACTGCCTCAATATTTGATGACAAATTTGAGAGGAACGCTATGCTGTCACTGGCCATTGCCAAAAGAAGTGCTCCGAGTACTGATGTGTAACCCAAAGTGAAACTAAGTTTTGGATCATTACCTTGCGACAACTCTTCCCGATATCTCCGAACAGCATGCACCACAAAATCAACTCCCAATGAAATCATCCCAATGGGTACAACTAAATCTATAACCAACCCACTTTTTAGCCCTAATAAAGCAGAAACACCTTTCAGCCAAACCATCAATACAGCAAGGCCAACCCCTGTTATAGCGGTAGCCCAATAGGAATTAAGGCTAAGACCTACCACCAATACAGCAGCGATGGCAGTAAACATTATAAAAATCCCAGCCTTCTTACCTTCGTCTTCAGATTCTAAATTGGCATCTATAGCAATTCCCCAAATCTCATAATTCTTTCCCAAACCTTCCATCACAGAACCTATACTTCTATTCAGGTGCTCTTTATTAATTACATCAGGTCCTCCTCCCATTCCAATTTCCAAACCAGCTCCACCTAGTTTTGAATTATCAGCCAAAGCATGAAATACCATGACAGGTGCAACCCAGTAGTCAATTTCCTGGCCAAGAACAGTTCTCTTTGTGGAATGGGCCTTAGTAGAAATTAAGTCTTTAACATTAGAAAACTGGGGATTAGACATGATGTGGTGAAAAGCCAGTTTAATTTGTTCTTCAGTAGCTGATTCCAAGATTAAATTCTGACTCGCAAGAAAAACTTCCACAGCGTCCACAACAGAAATAATCCCATCTATTTGTATTCCCAAATCGAAATCGTAGTAATTAGCAAGATAGGATTGTTTCTTTAAAGTACCTCTTTGATTTCCTTCCTCAGTCATTGCTAAATCTCCTGTCAGGTCCAACTCAATCAAGCGATTTCTATTGACCTTCAGGTCTAAAAGCACAGATTTAGATAAAACGTCGCCCTGATGTGCTTCCATAACAAAACTAGCAAAATGAAGAGGAGTAGGGAATTTTCTGTCAATCTCTTTTTGAAGTTCGTAAACTTCCCCAGGCGGGTTTGAAGAAGCTTGTTCATCAGGTGCCAACAGAAACAAAGGGAAAATTAAGACTAAAGTAACCAAAGCAACGATTGATAAAATCGGGTAAGGTCTATTTGCCAAAAATATAGCTATTGATTTATTCAAATTCAATTAACTAAAAATCCTTGAAACCCTAGAGTCGTGGTATTTAGACAAAATTCCGATTCCAATATTTACATAACTCACCTGAAAAATGATAGAGGGTCTTATAATTTAAACTTCCAAAACGGGAGATGTTTTATTGATGAAAATAGTCTTTATGGGAACACCAGATATAGCTATACCTGTTCTTGAGCAGATTGCAGATGCAGATTATGGTCACGAAATTTTATCTGTCTACACCCAACCAGATCGAAAAGCAGGCAGAGGTAGGAAAATCACAACAACCCCTATAAAAGAGTATGCCATCTCTAAAAAGTACAAGGTACTACAACCTCAGAATTTTAAAGATCCTGATAGCGTATCGGTTTTGAAAGGATTCAATGCAGACATAGCTGTTGTCGCAGCATATGGAATAATATTACCCATCCAGGTTCTAAATCTATTTCGCCACGGCTGTATTAATCTTCATCCCTCACTCCTGCCCAAATACAGAGGTCCTTCACCTGTAGCGTCAGCTATTCTTGCAGGAGAAAGAATTACGGGTACCACAATTATCAAGCTCGACTCAGGAATGGATTCAGGATCTATATTAGACCAGAAAGAAATGAATATCCTAGAAAATGAATTCTGTGGAGAATTAACGGCAAGATTGTTTACTTTAGGCTCAATAATGATTCCAGAAATAATTTCAAAATTAGAAAATAGGGGAGGAGCGTCTACTTTTGATCAAGATCACGATAAAGCTACCTTCACTGAGAAACTATCACGAAACGATGGATTAATAGATTGGACCAAAGGATCAGACATAATATGGAGGGAGATCCGAGCATATAACCCGTGGCCAGGATCACATACCAAGTTCAAAGGCAAAAATTTAAAGATAATCGAATCCAAAATTTCTACAGAGTACAAATTGCCATCTGGGCATGTTTCAATCCATAGAAATGAAGTTTATATAGGCACCGGCGACGGGGCACTAAATATCAAAAAACTTCAAGCGGATGGCGGAAAAATCGTCTTAGCTGCAGATTTTACTAGAGGTCATAAGGATTTTGAACACACGATCCTTGGCTAAAGATATACAATCCCCAGCATAGCATTTGGATTGTCGAATATCTCAAATATAGACAGTCGGTTTATACTTAAACCATAATTAGCATGCTTCGACCAAGATGGCAGTAACAGTAATGACAAATTCTTTAGCGCAAGCAACATACGAACTCACAAGTGAATCCCTTCAAAATATGACGTTGGATTTAGAACAGCTACCAAATGAACTATCAGAATTTTCACTACTGAGAGAAAGTGTCTTAGATAACAAAACCATGGCCACTCATGGCTTTCCGGGTAACACAGAGGAAAGCTATAAAAACGCTGGCCGACTTACTGGATTCCTAAAAGAATTTGCTTCTGCTTCCGCCATACCTCAAAGTGAAGACGGATCAGACATTGTGGCTGCTACAGTCGTTCATTTATTCAAAGATCAAAAATGTTCCGAGAAATGGATGACCGATACATTCGTAGCTCAGTTTAAAGATAATGTGGGCAATGAAGTTGGTGAAAGTCAAACTTTAGTTGCCGTTGAAGAATTAGAGATTGATGATTTTTATGATAGGTCGGTTGGAATAAGAGCTGTTCAATCGGGTGAAGAAGGAGTGCTATCAACAACAGTTATTGATTTTAAAATTGGACGTCTGTTAGGAGTTTCTTTTGTCGTCACAATTGGTGACCATGGAAGAACCGAATTAACCACTATGCTAGGTTTGGAACTCGAAAGAAATATTGTGAGAGAACTTTTAGCAACAAGCTAAAACCATTTATCTTTAAATTAATGCCAATTATGTGCCGAAGGTAACCCGTTTTTGGGTTCTAGGGTTTCCAAATGAAATACCACCACACTGGTTGTACCATCTTGTCGTGATATTTTGCCTTTAGCTAAAATAATTGGATCTTCTAAAACACCCATATATTTTTTATGTATATCTGGCCAAAGTATCAACTGAACATCTGAACATTCATCTTCTACAGTAACAAAAACAGTTCCTTTATGACCTCGCGGGTGTTGCCTAGCAATACCAATTCCACATACAGATACTGTTTCACCTTCCTCCACTGAATAAACCTCGTATGTACTCAAAACATTTTTAGGTAGTGAAGGCCTAATAAATTCCATAATATGGCCTTTAGGATACATACCCATAGAGTCATACTCGAGTATCATTTTTTCATACTCAGAAAAATCCATTAAATCCGGTGTGCTCTCATCCATTGAAATCGGCAAGGTTATTTGATATTCAGATGGACCTTTGTAAAACCCTGATTTCCATAAAGCTAATTTGCGATTAGGTTCGACTAGATCAAATGCTCCGGAAAAAATTATTGCTTCAATTACATCTGGTTTTATTTGAACTCTACGAACAAAATCTCCTACAGAATCAAATGGCCCTCGGGCATTACGCTCATCCAAAATATTTTTAGAATTATGAACTCCAACACCCTTAATAAATTCAAATCCAATTAAAAGTGCATTCCCATTAATCGTACATTTACCATGACTAAGATTAATATTCGGATTACAAAAATCAATTCCAAATTTCCTAGCATCTTGTTTAAGGGTTTCCAAAGGATAAAACCCCATAGGTTGGTTATTAATAAGGCTGATATAAAACTCTAAGGGATAATGAGTTTTCAACCACGCTGATTGATATGCTGAAACAGCAAAAGCATGGGAGTGAGACTCTGGAAACATATATTGCCCATTTATTTTAGAAAATATTTTGTGTGCGATATCCTCCGAAATACCATTTCCTATTGCACCTTTTCTAAAACGATTCCAATAACTTCTGATAAGACTCTCATTGTTAGATCTAGCAAATCCTCTTCTCATCTCATCAGATTCAGCCTGACTTATTCCTGACATATCTGATATCAACTGAACAACTTGTTCCTGCCATACAATAATTCCGCAAGTTCGTTCAAGAGCACGTTTTTCTAAATAGTGATCATATTCCCACGGTATTCCATATCTATACCGATCTACAAACTGTGAAACTGAATTGCCCTGGACACCAACTCCAGGTCTTATCAAAGCAACTTGATACGCAAGATCATTCAAATTACGTGATCGGAGACGTTGTCCCATTTTTAACTGAGCAGGAGATTGAAGAAGAAAAACTCCTTTTGATAACCCTCTATTTATCATGTCAAAGACATCATTATCTTCAGGATCTATCTGACTGATATCAATTAATTCATTTTTTGTATCTTTAATTAGCAATATCGCTTCATCTATTTGATCCAAAACGGGAAGAGAAAGTATATCTATTTTTGCAAATCCTGCATCAGCAATACTATCTTTATCCCAATCAATGATGTATCTACCATCTAAAGCGCTTCTTCTAAAAGGAACCATCTCAGAAATAGGAGATGAACTAAGAATCATTCCTCCAACATGCTGACCCAAGGCTTTAGGGGCATTTTTAAGCTGCGATGCAAGAGAAATAATATTTTCCCATTCCGGTAAATCAACAACTTTTTTAAATTCTGGAATAGAAAGCATTTCAGATTTTAATAAAGAAGGGTCAGAATTATGAACTTGCCTTGAGAGAGTGCTTATATCTCCATCGGGTATTCCAAAAACTTTACCTAAATCTCTTAAAATACCCTTTAATTTATACCTAGTTATCATTCCAGTAAGAACCGCAAATTGAGGTCCAAAATATTCATGAACTCTGGGTATTAATTTTTCTCTTATTGACCTAGGAAAATCTATATCTATATCAGGTAATGTTTTTAAATCATCTGGCATAAACCTTTCTAAGGTTAAATTGTATAGTAGGGGGTCTACATGAGATATTCCTATTAGGTATCCTGTCAACATCGCAACAGAAGACCCTCTACCTCTACCTGGAGATCTAATTTCTATAGGCTCTTCTAATTCTGACTTACCCATCTCAATACTTATCTCTCGTGCTATAAGAACAATTTCTCGGTAGAGAAGCATGAACCCTGCCAGATTATGTTTTTTTATAAGCCTCAATTCCTCCTTTAATCTATTATCGACAGAATTGTTAACTTCTCCATAACGTCTTTGCGCAGCTTCATAACACAGATACTCAAGATAAGAAAAAGGGGTAAATCCATCTGGCACATTAGGTGATGGCAGTTCATAACCAAGATCCGAGGATAAATTAAAATCACATACATTAGATATCTTAAGTGTATTTGTAAGGGCATTTGGTACAGATTTAAACAGATTCTGCATTTGCAATTCTGATTTTAAATAAAACTCAGAATTTATTTTAAGCGTGTGCGCCAAAGCGTCTAAACTTTCATTACTCCTAATTGAAGCAAGCACGTTTTGTAACTTGTACCTGTTAGAAATATGATAATGAACATTGTTAGTTGCAACTAAGGGAAGTTTCACATCTGATGCTATGGAAATCAAAGAATTTATTCGACTAGAGTCACCATGCATGAAATTACGATTTAATTCTATATAGATTGAATTATCTTCGAAACATTCTCGTAATTCTTTAAGTACCGATTTTGCTTTTTCTGTTTTATTCTCTTTAATAGCATTTGAAATTAGACCATTTTGTGACCCTGTAAGTAATATAGTTCCAGAGGCATATTGAGAGATATACTTAGAGTCTAACCTTGGTTCCCTTCGATCAGATCCATTAGCTAACGTAAGTAATTGCGATATGTTGGAATATCCGATCTTGTTTTTAGCTAGTAGCACTATATGTGAGTCATCTTCAAGAATGATTTCAGCACCCGTTATAGGTTTTATACCAAAATTATTAGACTGCCTAGAAAATTCTAAGGCTCCGCACATGTTGTAATCAGTAAGGGCCATCGCAGGATAATCTAGTTCATAAGCTCTATTAAGCAGCTCATCTATGTGGGACGCGCCTTCACCAAACGAATAAAAACTATGGGAATGTAGTTCTACATATTTAGAGTTAAATTGCATCAGTAATTTTGACGATACCACCGTTTTTCAACAGTATCTTTAAATATCGTCATAACCTTATTGTCAGGTGTGCTAATACTGTAATAAGTACGACTAATTGGGCTCTGAATCCACCATAAGTCAATTTTCCAGATATCTAAAACTTTAACTTTTAGATTATCTCCATCATATAAAGATATAAATTTGGGAATATCACTTGATTCTCGAACCTTAATTTTTTTAGGTATATTAATAGCCTTAACAAAGAATTTTGTCTCTGGATCTATAGAAACTTGTACTGCCCTTCTCTCAGG
>TARA_B100000686_G_scaffold121873_1_pt1 | contig 18758 bp, 17 predicted proteins | sample TARA_B100000686 | Tara Oceans TARA_B100000686 (sample SAMEA2622733) | marine metagenome | biome: marine biome (ENVO:00000447); feature: marine epipelagic mixed layer (ENVO:xxxxxxxxx); material: "saline water (ENVO:00002010), including plankton (ENVO:xxxxxxxx)" | depth 150 m
TCACCGCCTCGTCAATATCGGCATCATCAAATATCAGAAAGGGCGCGTTTCCTCCCAATTCCATTGAACAGTCTACAATACAGTCAGAGGCTTCTCTTAAGAGACTACGTCCAACTTCAGTGGACCCGGTAAATGATAATTTTCGCACAAGCGGGTTATGCAAAAGCGCACTGACAACTTCACCTGAACGCCGTGACGGAACCACATTCATTACACCTGATGGGACCCCTGCCTCTGCCAGAATCTCAGCTATTAGGAGTGCAGTCAAAGGAGTGTCTGAGGCTGGCTTAAGAATAACTGAACAACCTGCTGCAAGGGCTGGTGCAATCTTCCTTGTGGCCATCGCCGCAGGATAGTTCCAAGGCGTAACAAGCACACTTACGCCAATTGGCTGATGAACCACAACTATTCGATTATTACCCGATGGTGAAGCCAAAATCTCCCCATAATTTCTAACAGCCTCTTCCGAATACCATCGAAAAAACTCAATCGCATAATCAGTCTCTCCATAAGCATCATTTAAAGCTTTGCCATTTTCTCGAACGATATACTCAGCAATTTGCTCACGCCGGGAACGTAACATTTCCCATCCACAACGAAGAACTTCAGCTCGGTCACGAGGCTTTCTTCCTGCCCATTCAAGACCTGCCGCATGAGCAAATTCAACAGCACTCGTGACGTCATCAACAGAAGCACTAGCCACTTTCGCAATCGTTTCTTCAGTTGCAGGATCATCAACTGCAAAGGTTGCACGATCGGATGCTGGGACCCACTCGCCCCCAATAAATAGATCTGTTTTCATAATATTCTTAGTAGTAGTTAGACAGCTAAGGCTTTGCTTAGTACTTATTTGCAATAAATAAGTCTTGAGCAGGAAATAAAGTGATAACCCGGCAACCGTCTGGGGTTACAACCACTTCCTCTTCAATTCGTGCAGCACCATTACCATCGGCCGCAGGACAATATGTTTCAAGGGCAAAAACCATTCCTTCCTGTATTTCGAATGGGTTATCAAATGATACAAGACGACTAATAATAGGTCGCTCGTGTAAGGCAAGCCCCACGCCATGCCCGAACTGTAATCCAAAGGCCTCCATCTCATTAGCGAAACCAAATTCCGTTGCAGCCGGCCACTTCGCAGCAATCTTATCGGTAGTAACACCAGGCCTCACCATATTAATAGCAACATCGATCCATTCTCTGGCGCGACGATAGGCATCTTGTTGGGCCTCTGTAGCCTGACCTACATTGAGTGTCCGGTAATAACAAGTCCTATAACCCATGTAAGATTGTATTATGTCAAAAAAAGCCTGATCTCCAGGTCTATACATACGATCTGTGAAATTATGGGGATGCGGACTACAACGTTCTCCAGAAACTGCATTTATAGCTTCAACATCATCTGACCCATTTTCATAAAGCAACTTGTTAGCAAGCGCCACCATTTGATTCTCTCTAGCACCAGGCTTAAGTGCTTCAGCAATTCCCTGATAGGCACCATCAACTATGGCTGCAGATTGATTTAATAATACTATTTCATCCATGCTCTTAATCTGCCGAGCATCTAGCATCATTTGCTGGCCATCCCTAACCTCTATCCCAGCTGCCTGCAAGGCAAACATCATAGGTGGCTCACAGATATCCACTCCTAATGGCATATCCGCCACGCCCTCGACCTGCAATAAACGTTTGATTTCCTCAGCGGCCTGTTTAAATAGCCCTGCCTCCTCAGCAACCGAGCCACGCAACCCCAACATACCTGCCTTACAGCGATCCGGATCTAACCATGGGGAGAACAGACGATGATGAGTTGCAGCCGAACCAAAATCCCATAGATAGGGTTCAGAATTACCAGTAAACAATGAGTAGCGGCATATTTTGTCTCTGGACCATTCGCCAATAACACTGCTAGTAATGTAACGAATATTATTATTATCGAAACATAAAATTGCGCCAAGCTCAGAATTTTTTAGGGCTGAACGAGTACGCGCAACGCGATAATCACGTAACCGATCAAAATTAACGCGTTCCTCAAAATCGACCGACATGGAGCCGGGAGCAGCAATCGGCCTATCCCAATTCCAATTTGGAGACATCTCATTCGTTGTCATAATTTCCTCATTATCATCAGTTGGCATGGTTGTTTATTTTCTAATGCTGATGATTCTTTACAGATTAGCCAGCTCAAACAACCATGCTTTTTCTAGTGGCGGTGGGGACGAGCACCATGGCTATGACAGGTCTTACCTGTAGCCAATTGGGGCTTGTTATTATTTGGCCTAATACTTTGAGCCAGTGTGGCACGACTACATCCGCATGGAGTGGCTGCGGCTAGAGACTTATTAACTACTGTACTTCGACGAATAGGCTTTCCCATAACTGCCAAACCACCAGTTATAACCCGACGAACAGGATCACCAGTCTCGGGATGAACCAAAATTCGTTCATCATTCATGCCCTGGAAGACCTCGAAACGTTCAGGCACCTCGTCTCCCACGGGAATTGATTCATAAACATACGTCGGCATCAGATTTATCCTGCTGTTTTAACGTGTCTAGTGTAGCCCAAAAAATGTCAATTAATTAAGAAAAACTCAAGGGCCCCAACTGCCAAGCCCAGAATATTTCATAACAACTAACTTAACCATGCCCCATAAAACAATCGCACCGCAGTAACAAGCAATACAAACCTGATTAATACACCAAAATTATCCGGGTGGATGTAATGCCTCAACCATCTTCCGACTGGAACAAAAAGCATAGCAGGAACTACAGCAATTAAGCTTTGAATCAACTGTTCGAGGGGAAATGCTCCAAATATTGTAAGCATAGTTATATGCCCAAAACCCAGAAACATAAAAACTGATGAAAATGCAAAAACGTAAGTTCTTGGCCCCACACCCAATGCATCTACATACGGCACAAGCACGGGGGCACAGATTCCAGTTGCACCCTGGAGAGCCCCACAAGCAAAACCTACAGGAGGAGCAAATTGGCGACGCGATTGTTTAGATAGTCTTAATTCTGGGTGAAAGAACCTTAATGCTAAGTAAACAAGAACCCAAATAGAAAGTACTGTTGCTAAAAAGCGCCCACTAGAAACATAAAGGATAACGGCGCCTAGCCCCACACCAGGAATTCCAGCCAATAGCATGTATGGCAACTCGGGGATTTCAAAATAAGTATCCCGTTCTTTCCAAGCCAACCAAGCATTAGTTACAAGCGTAGGAAACAGCATAATCATCACTGCATCCTTAACACCAAGGAAGCTTGCCATGATAGGTACTGCGACAGCCGGCAAACCTAGGCCTGTTATGCCCTTAGTTAGACCACCAGCTGCAAGAGCTAATGCAATAATCAGCCATGCATCTGAAGTTAATTCAACCAAAACAAGTGCTCACGTAAAAGGCTCTCCTAAAATTGAAGGCTTCATTTTTGAAAGGTTCTATGGGGTAATTGTCGTAATACAACAAGAATTATGTGGCCATATAGCTTGTCACTATATACGCTAAGCCTTTCAGAATCTGGGATAATATAAAATAATAAGGCAGACGATCGAAAAGAAAACGTCAGTTGGCCGATAACCACAACAAGGTACGACGCATGTATAACCTAAAAAAATTTCGGGGAGCCATTCGAACTGGCTCCTTAACAGCAACTGCAATGGTTCTATGCGCCTGCGGTGGCGCCATGGATGGAGGCCAGATGGCTGAAGAAACATATGTCATCAAATTTCCTCATGTCACAGCGCCTGGAACACCAAAAGGCCGAACTGCCGAAAGGTTTAAAGAACTTGTGGAAGAACGATTTCCTGACAAAGTTACGGTGGAGGTCTATCCCTCAAGCCAGCTCATGAATGATGATGATTCTCTCGAAGCATTGGCTTTTGGTGAAATTCAAATGATTGCTGTTTCACTTTCAAAATTTGATCGATTAACCCAAGCATTTCAGATTTTTGACCTTCCATTCCTGTTCCCAGACCTCACTACTGTTGAGGCATTTCAAGCTAGTCCAGCTGGCCAAGACCTACTAAACGTTATCACTGACAAAGGTTTTTTAGGTCTAGCTTTTTGGCATAACGGCATGAAGCAGTTCTCAGGACCCATGCCATTACGTCTGCCTGAAAATGCCGAGGGCCTGAAGTTCCGCATTATGGAATCGGATGTACTCCAAGCACAGGTCCAAGCGATCGGAGGAAATCCTCAAAAAATGGCTCTAGGGGAAGTCTATCAAGCTCTTCAAACGGGAGCGATTGATGCACAAGAGAACACCTGGTCTAATATTTTTTCATCAAAATTTTTCGAAGTTCAACCATATGTAATGGAGACCAATCATGGTTATATCGGATACTTCGTGGCAGTAAATCCAGATTTTTGGCTTTCTTTGCCTACTGATATACGAACAGGGGTAGAAGATGCTCTTAACGAAGCCACCGCGTGGGGTAATGCTCAGTCAGAAGAAATAAATCAGACTGCAAGAAATAACGTGGCAGAATCAGGCCGTAGTGAAATCGTAAACCTTAATGATGAAGAGCTTTCCGTATGGCGTGAGACAATGGCACCAGTATGGCAACAATTTGAAGATCAAATTGGCGCAGAACGAATCGCTGCTGCTGCTGCTTTATAACTTACAACTTAGGCACTAAACACTTGATGTCTATTGGATCTCTAATCCGAAATACCATAAACCGCCTGGAAGAAGCCTTCATGGCTATTTCACTTGCATTCATGACGCTGCTGACTTTTACACAGGTTGTACTGCGTGAATTTGGTGCGGGGTGGGTATGGTCCCTAGAGGCTACTACTTATACATTTGCTTGGATGGTCTTAGTTGGTATGTCTTATGGCGTGAGAACTAAAAGTCATATCGCTGTTGACCTTTTTGCAAGGAAACTGCCCCCTAAAATACGCCGAATAGTCGCATTGGGAGCAGTTGGACTCTGCCTGCTTTACTGCGGATTCATGTTTTATGGGGGAAGCATTTTTGTGGACCGATTAATCACGCTTGGAAACAATGCGCGCGATATCCCTTTGCCTCGTTGGCTTCTCACTGGAATTATGCCAGTCGCCTTTTCACTGCTTGCATACAGATTTTTAGAGCTTGCCTGGGCAATCAATAAAGGTATCGAAACTGGACTAACAGCAGATCATGGTGCACACCACAATAATAAAGGTGGTACAGAAACATGAGCGCGCTCTTTTTGCTAGCAATTCTTTTTGTCTGTCTAACCGTTGGTATACCAGTAGCAATTTCTCTAGGACTTGCCAGCATATCCACGATCCTGCTGTTTGCAGACCAAAGTCTTTTATCGTTAGCCCAGAGATTCTTTCACACGATGCAGATCTATCCGCTCCTTGCGGTACCGTTTTTTATTTTAGCGGCAACGTTCATGACCACCGGTGGTGTCGCAAAACGTATGATCGATTTTGCTAATGCCCTAGTTGGTCATTTTCGTGGTGGTCTAGCTATGGCAGCGTTACTTGCCTGCGCATTTTTCTCTGCTGTTTCTGGTTCTGCGCCTGCCACAGTGGTAGCTGTAGGTGGGGTTATGATTGGAGGCATGATCAACTCCGGCTATACGCCGCGGTTTGCCTCAGGTGTGATTTGTAATGCCGGCACATTAGGGATTCTGATTCCACCATCTTTGGTAATGGTCATCTACGGGGCTGTTACAGAGTCTTCTATAGGCAATCTCTTTATCGCAGGTATGCTACCAGGCCTAATATTAACTCTGGCAATGATGGCCACGATTGCAATAATTGCTCGGCGCCAGGACCTGCCGCGCCAGCCACGTGCAACATTGAGTGAATTACTTCGCGCAGGCTGGGAAGCGTTATGGGGATTAGTTCTTCTGCTGATCATTCTAGGTGGAATTTATGCTGGTATATTTACACCGACCGAGGCAGCAGCAGTTTCTGCGGTTTACGCGTTTTTAATAGCGGTTTTTATCTATAGAGACATACGCTTCAAAGATGTGCCTAAGGTATTGACGGAAAGCGCGAAGACAACCGCGATGCTTATGTTCATTATTGCAAATGCTTATCTGTTTGCATTCGTGCTTACAACAGAACAGATACCGCAAGCCGCATCTGAATGGATTATAGGACTAGGTCTGCCTCCATGGGGATTTCTTATAGTTGTTAATATTCTTCTATTGGTATTTGGCAACTTTATGGAACCAACATCCGTAGTCCTTATTCTTACGCCAATAATTTTTCCAATTGCAACTCAGATGGGCATAGATCCAATTCACCTGGGGGTTATGATGGTGCTGAATATGCAGATTGGACTGGTAACTCCACCGGTTGGTCTAAATCTATTTGTAACAGCTAGTGTTGCTAAAACTCCTATGGAGGAAGTAATCAAAGCAGCTGTTCCATGGTTAATCGTACTTTTTACCGTATTAATTCTTGTGACCTATATTCCATGGATATCCCTGATAGTCCCAACCCTACTTGGGGTTATATAAAGCCTTATATAAATTTCACAAACTTTAAAGATCAAAAATGTTAAATTAAAAAATATAGCATTAACTATAAATCACTATAAAAACTCTACGTTGAATAAACCTATCATTAATATGGCTAGACGTACGCTAATAGGCGTAGGGTATTTGGCGTTCACATGCCGCATGTTAATCCCCGCTGGATATATGCCAACGGCTTGGGGTGAAGGGGGACCGATAACCCTTTGTCCAATGGGAGCTCCATCTTCACTTTTATCCCAAAATTCTGATCATGATCACCATGGTAGTGAAGATAGCCCATCTCATGATTTACTTTGGGAGAACTGTCCACTTGGTGCACTGGCTGATACAGCCACTTTCATACCAAGCTTTAATTTCTTTATCCCACAGCTTCAATTCACTTCAAAAACTGCGGTAGCACATGCCAGTAGCAGTTCATCATTTTTCCTTGGGTTTAAATCTAGGGCCCCGCCCTTTCTTCGTCATTTGAGTTAAATAATTTTTATCTGCCATCTCGACAGTAATTGTTGCGTGGCAGCCTACAAAAAAACCAAACAAACGGAGAAAACTTATGTTTTTGCGTTTTATGATTTTTATCATAGCGTCAAGCTACACATACCAGAACACCTATTCTCAGGGTGTAAATCGAGCTGATGATCATGCGCCGATAAGCGTTATGGGAGACCACTACCATTCAGCCGGTGAAGTCATGTTCTCTTATCGTTATATGTCAATGGCTATGGAAGGGAGTCAAATAGGTAGCAGTAAAATCTCATCAGATTTAATTGCTACAACAATACCCAACCGATTCTCTTCTATGGACGGCCAACCGCCAACCCTGCGAATCGTACCCACTAAAATGACCATGAATATGCATATGCTAGGCGCCATGTATGCGCCTGCTGATTGGATAACGCTCATGGCGATGGTTAACTATTTAGACAATGAAATGCATCATTCGACCTATAAGGGCATGATGGGAACAACAGTCCGTGGCAGCTTCACCACAAAAACCAGCGGCTTAGGTGACACAAAGTTTAGCGCTCTTATCAGAGCACGAGAAACTGAATCAGACCGGTTGCATATAACTGCTGGAATCTCGATACCAACAGGTGACCTAGACCAGACTGCAACCATACTTAATCCAATGGGTATGAAACCAACAATACGTGCTCCCTACGGAATGCAGCTAAGTTCAGGCACTAATGATTTCATCGGTGGTCTAACCTATTCTCAGTTTCATGATGGATGGAGTTGGGGTACTCAGTGGCAAAGCACAATAAGAACTGGCACTAATGACGAGAACTACACTTTAGGCGATGAACATCGCATTACCGGTTGGTATAGCAGGCCTTTTCCATTTACCTCAAACTTCAGTTGGTCAACTCGGGCAGAATATTTTAATCGAGGGAATATTCAGGGTATGGACTCAAAAATTATGGGTCCAGTGCAAACAGCAGATCCGGATAATTATGGGGCTAATAGAATTAGTATAGGCTTGGGAATAAACTTTGCCACAGGAAGTGGTCACCGCGTCGCGCTAGAGTATGTAATACCAATTCAACAAGATTTGAAGGGACCCCAACTCAAGGCAGAAAACCAGATGACGTTAGGATATCAATTTACCTTTTAAAACCAGCCTGGATTGGGTCAAGCTAACGCTCCAATCCAGGCATTCCTTTTTAGTAGATTGGTGCGACTGTCACAATCAATCCATCTAACTCTTCGGTGACCTCAATTTGGCAGGTCAGTCTACTATTATCTTTGCGATCAACTGCCGCTTCCAACATTGAATCTTCCATTCCGTCCATTTCTGGGATTTTTAACACCCATGATTCGTCCACATAGACATGGCATGTTGCACATGAACATGCACCACCACACTCTGCCTCAACGCCCTCAACACCATTCATAGTAGCGCCCTCCATAACGGTATAGCCTACCTCGACTTCTAGTTCCTTTCGCGTACCGTCAGCCTCTATATAGACGATCTTTGGCATGAATAGTTTCCTGATCAAGTTTTAACAAGCGTTGCATCCTAACGTTGGACTGCCGCCTTAGGAAGCCCTTAATAAACTTTTATTAAGATCCAAATATCTAAGTCAATGTATAATAAAAAAAAACATAACTAATAACACTGGAATGGGAACAACCAAAATGTCTATTAACCGCATATTTTTTGCAAAAGCTTCCATCTTTGTGCTGACAACCCTAAGCCTACCCATAGCCGTTTTTTCTCAAACGCTTGAAGAAAATCCCCAACACTATTGGCTTAGCATCAAACAGGTAGGCGACGAAATGCCTGCTACACTCGAAGCCGATATCAAGCGAGTAACTGAACAGGGAACACACTTCCGCGATACCAGTCCTCTTTACAGTAACCAGCCAAGAGTTTACGACCTAGAACAGATTGACGTTGCAAAAAACCTGCCTTATGGAACCCACGAGCGTCATATCCTCGATGTCCATACACATAAGTCTCGCAGTACAGATACATTAATGCCGGTAATTATTTATTTCCATGGAGGTGGATTTGTTCGTGGAAACAAGGATGGAAACCGTAATGTGGCCGATTATTTTGCAAGCCTAGGACTTATTGGAGTTAATGCTACCTATCGGCTAGCTCCCGAAGCAAAATGGCCAGATGGTGCTAATGATGTGGGAGCAGCTGTAGCCTGGGTAAAAGAAAATATTGCTGATTTTGGCGGTGATCCAAACCAAATTTTTGTAGTAGCAAAATCTGCGGCAGCCGCGCATGCAGCCACCTATGTCTTTAGACCTGATTTGCTTGATGCAGGAACAGTAATGGCAACGGGGGTGATTATGGTTTCAGGTACCTATGATGCTGATACGACCAGAGCAGGTCAAAACCGTATAGATTATTTTGGTGAAGACCTCTCCCGTTGGCCTGAAATATCTACTATTGGTAATGTCAGTAATGTTGAAACCCCTGTGATGTTCACCGTCTCAGAGTTTGACTTGAATAGTTCTCTGGTAGGCACTGCAGCTTTGATTAATGAGTATGCTGAAAAGTCGGGACAACTACCTCGGTTTGTGCAGCTAATGAGACACAATCATTATTCCCCAAACCCAAGCATTGGCACTCAAGATACACAACTGAGTGCATCCATTCTTCAGTTTGTCAGCTCAGTCATAGGCGGCCAGGAATTGATGACCGCACGGTAGAATTACATTAGGATCAAGCAGTCTAACGCGTATTTGCTTTGATTGGAGAAAACGTATGATCAGAGATATCTCTCTCGTCATAATAACCACAGCAATAGTTGCTGTTGGATTCCTTGTTTTCTTGCCAAATGATAGTCCTAACCCCAGCTTTGAAAACGCTTCCACCGAAATGTCTCGAACAGCTGATGGCAAACCAGACTTTAGCGGTATCTGGCAAACAAATAGTACGGCGAACTGGGATCTCCTGACCCATGGGCCCCGACCAATGGTTGGACAGCCGGGTATCTACCCAGATGAGCCTGTTTTAGCTGCTCCGGTTGTAGCACTGGGAACTGTTGGTTGGGTACCTCCTGGTCTAGGAGTAGTGGAGGGGAATGAAATTCCCTATCAACCCTGGGCTGCCGAACGTAAACAAGAAAACCTGGATAATTGGCTAGACCGCGATCCCGAACTAGGATGCTACATGCCAGGCGTACCTCGGGCTATGTATCTACCATTCCCTTTTCAAATTATCCAGGGCAACAACAAAATCATGATGATTTTTGAGTTTGCAAACGCACAACGCACAATAAACCTGGATACCGTAGAACCATATCCAGGTTTTGCATATATGGGGTACTCCGTTGGTCGTTGGGAAGGGGATACTCTTATCGTTGATGTAACAGACTTCACGTCTTACACATGGTTTGATAGGTCAGGAAATTTTCACAGTGATGCACTTCATGTAATTGAACGCTATACACCCATTAGCAAGGATGTGATTCAATATGAGGCGACCATTGATGACCCTCAGGTATTTACTCGTCCATGGAAGATTAGTTTGCCTCTCTATCGACGTATGGAGTCAAATGCACAGCTAATGGAATTTCGGTGCTATGAGCATGTGGAAGAAACAATCTACGGACACCTACGTAAAGAACCGCTAGTGCAACGTTGGGAAGGCGAGACAATGACAATTGATATTACGCGTAAAGTTCCTCCCGGCGATACGGTATACGAATTATTGTTATCAGGAAACCCACCTGACCCACAGTAAATATCTGATAGAGGATGGTTTCTATGAGAATAAAGTTTGTGAGTATAATTAGAAGTGTAGGGATTATTTTTTTCCTAGGTATAACTACCACCAAAGCACATCATTCATTTGCTGCCGAATTTGATGCTAACCAACCAGTAAACTTCACGGGTACTGTCACACGCATGCAGTGGACAAATCCTCATGCGTGGATTCACGTGGACGTGACTCAATCCGACGGAACAGTGGAGTCATGGGCTATCGAAGCAGGCACCGTGAACGTACTGTTTAGGCGCGGCTTCACGAAGGATTCCCTCCAGCCAGGAACTGAGATCGTTGTCGACGGTTACAGAGCAAAAGATGGTTCAAACCGTGCAAATGGTAGGGAACTTAGCTTTCCCGATGGACGCACATTGTTTTTATACTCGCCCGGAACAGGGGCACCTTCGGAACGACCTTAGCTCAGTCAGGCAACGAATTAACGAACGACTGCGTCTGGAGCAGCACTTATTACCCCACCACCAGTGGCACTATCCTGGGTAGCGGGATCCGGGCCCCTGCCTTCGGCGAAAGCTCTTTCAGCAGCGCGGGTGTTCACAAGCATACCAATCATGCCGTAATTACCCTCATGACAGGCACCTTCATAGACCTGATTTTCCATGTCGCTATTTTTTGTCAGCTCCTGAATAACCGTAAAAGGTCTAGTGAAGGTTGTTGGGTCTTCAATCGTAACTCTGACCTCAAGGGTGTTCATATCAACCCGCCGGTAACGTTCGATCAAATGCAGATTCTCGCGTGACCCTTGGAAATTCGTTTTTTTAGAAAAATTCGTTATGTTAACTACTAGCGTGTCGCCCTCCCAATGCCCCCGGGCATCACCATAACGTTGACGGACATGACTCGGGAGATGGGGACGATCAGTGATTGGAATAACTCTACTGAAACCAAGGCCCTGACCCATGTCGTAGTTGATGCCAACAGCATTATGAGACTGGACAATTCTCGCAACACCACCGAAGGTGCCAGATTGCAGAAATACCGGAAGATTATAGCCAAAGCACCTCTCGCCACTACTCCTATCCTCAGGACCATCTGCACGATTCATTCGGTCCAAGTTATAATCCGGAGACCGCTCAGCACGCCGTGGTGATATCGGTCCCGCTCTACCGCCTGAGGTTCCCTGAAGTAAGGCCTGCAAATACTCTGTTTTCTCAGCAATACTGCCTTGGGCTGCCAGAGTTAGGGTGGGAATTCGCCCGTCTAGAGGATCAATAATCATTGAGGTACGTCGACCCCTTCTGAGGGATGGGTCACCAAACCAGTGATCTTGATACGCGCGGGCCACATCTCGCTCAGTTCCAGAACCCTCTCGGTTATCGCGCCCGAGCTGTTGCGAAAACTCAAAAATCTCAGTCTCTTCCGTCGCAATCTCATCAGCCGTGAGAAACTCTCTGGTCCCATAGACCTCTAACCGCTGTAATGGCGTAACAACTGGGTTACTCCATATACCCTGTAAATCAGGGTCACCCCATGAAGTCTGTATCTCCTGGCCTACAACCAGTAGCGGAACTAATGAAGCTACCATGGTTTGTAGCAAAATAAAGTTCGCCATCCTCATAACCACTACCCCCCTTATTTGAACTTATAGTAACAGGGACCACACTAAGCTCTCATACATTCCTCTTTATCAATAGGTTTTATTATTGATCGGTGAAATATGCCAACATACTATGAATCAAACATGAAACTCGGCCAATTGAATTAGTGACTTGCCGTTACTTGTATCTCTAACACGGCGGTCAGCTAACTGCACCTGTAAATGTTTTGGCACGATAGTCTCCTCAGCAAATTCAGCGCGCTTCTTAAGGTCCATATACCAGGCATCAAGCCTAGGGTGTAGTTTCTTCACAGGGTATGAAACTAACTTCATACGAGTCACGTAAACAAACCATGCGACATCTAATAAAGAAATCAGATCGCCAAATAAAAAATTTTGTTTTAACAGTATTTTCTCAAGGGCATTAAATTCTTCACGAAAACGCCATGAAGATTCTCTAACCTCATCATCTGTCACACCGCCATTTGCATTAAAACGTTCCCAATAGTCTAGTTCTATAGGCCTTCTAGTATCAGATTCACCTAGAACTGTCCCCGAACCATATTTGCGATATTTCGCTAACACCTCTGATGACTTACCAACCACATCAGCTGGTATTAGATAACGCATCGTTAAATTTCGAAGGTCTACATGCAAACTGTCTTCATGCTTAAGCAAGCGCATCATCTCATTCTCACGCCCTGCAGGAACAAGCTTTGGTTGGGGATATTGCTGATCTAAGTACATAACAATATCGTCACTTTCGATATGTACCACACCATCATGAATTAAAACTGGCAATAAGCCTCGTGGATTGATTCCAAGGAACCATTCATCATTGTTCTGTTTTTTGCTGATATCAACAATATGCGACTCCCAATTAACACTTTTCATATTGAGGACAATGCGTGTCTTTTGAGAACAGCTGGATGTAGTGTAGTGAAGAAGATGTATGCCCGCCCAGTTGAGAACCTCGCGAGTTTGTACGTCAGTATCAATCAGTTGAACCATAATTTTTCCATAATGATGATCACGACCTTTAGAATTATAAACATCGCCGTATTATTAGCGTAATTAGAAATTATTATTAATCATTAACCTTCTCAAACTAAAAAATTATCAACGATAAAACCTGGAAGTTTCTAATAGATTTAATATCTATAAAAATTACGGCCTCAAAGTTATAAGCAATTTTTCTACTAGATATTAGAAATAAAACAGTCTCATCTCTGATGAAGCTAAATCAGATTTTACTAGATCTTCCCGAAAAAAAATTTTGAAGTAAGAGTTGGATGCTATAAAAATTCTAAATAAAGGATATTTAAGGCTTTATCTTTCGAAGCCGCTCAAGTTAGAATAACGTGGTTATAGCTGACCGCAGTTTTTTTCGTGAGCGCCGGACAGGTGTCCAGATCCTCTCGAGCGGTTCCCAAAACCAACCTAGGAGGTATCATGGGTAAGCGTCTATATGTAGGCAATCTGCCGTATTCAGCAGGTGAATCAGATCTAGAGTCTAAATTCTCCCCATACGGCACAGTAGAGTCAACAAATCTAATCATCGACCGGAACACTGGTCGAAGTAAAGGTTTTGCATTTGTTGAACTAGCATCTGAAGCGGAAGCTCAAGCAGCAATCGAGGGCCTAAACGGCACCGATTACGATGGTAGACCAATGACAGTAAATGAAGCCAAGCCAATGAGGCCAAGAGGCGAAGGTGGCGGCGGTGGTGGCGGTGGTCGCTGGTAAATTTTCTGGTAAACCAGAGATTTAAAAAGACCGCGATTTATCGCGGTCTTTTTTTGTAAGAGAAGCTAAAAATATTTAGGTCTACCTTTTAATCTGCAGCCTCTAGAAAATTAACTCTATGGCTTAAGATTGACAAAAGCAGTTTGCACACGCTCAGTACCACCAATGTCCGTCCAGGCAAAAATCAAACGTGATCCATCGTAAACCATCTGTGGAAAATCTAAGGGACGAGTAGAATTTATATTCGCTACTAATAAAGGGGGGTCCATTTCTCCAGTATTTTCGGTTTTTTGTACCATCAAGCTAACCCTATCTTCCTCTGACCTTAACCAACTTACCGCACTTGAACCATTGCCTATTGATGCCACATCAACATGACCAAAACTACCTTCAGAATCTACTTCAATAGGATCTGAAAAATCCTTGCCTCCATTAACTGACCAGGCAAGCTTTACCGTCGGCCTACCGTTAGCTGCACTGAACCATCCCACTGCAACATCATCACCCCGCGCATCAATAGCAGGTCCATTTATAGGGCATCCTTCAATAACCCAGCCATCCTCATGAATAACTTTAGATGGTCCCCATGCATTGCCGGTTAAACGCTGAAAATAGATATCACGCACTTCCCCTGATGTTCTCCCCCTGTACACAAGCAAAGCATCTTCGTCAATTAATGCCACATCGGTCTGACAGCAATCACAAACAAAACTATTAAGCTCCTGTTCAAGCATATGCTCTCCATTAGAATCAAACTGGGCATAACGAAGACCCATGCCCAGTAATTCTCCAGACGAGTTTTCAAAAACAAACTCTCCATCTTGGATGAAATTACGCCCATCAAGCCAAACCGCGCCTATACCTGATTGCAAAGGAAAAAGCGTCACAAAACCATGTTCAGTCGGGGTACCATCCGAATGCAATAGAGAAGGTTCTGACCAACTAGACCCTGAATCTTTTGATGTTGAAATAACAGCATCATAGCCATACCCATCTTCTTGTGTAACAAGCCAATGTGCAGCCCAAAGGTCATCATTAATTGGGGTAACAGAAGGAAAATCAGCCCAGTTCACAAACCAATTTTCACCAGATGCTAACGTCCTTGGCTCAACCCAGTCGCTATCATTTAAAATTGAAAACTTCAGTGCGTCTTGACTCTCCATGGGTTCTATCCAGCTTAGAATAACTTGATCATTATGACTAATAGAAAGATGCGGTTGAGCACTACTAACACCTGCAGGGCTTACCAATTGAACTGGCTCCTGAAGTGGGTATTGGTAATCACTTTCCTCAATTATAGGTTCAGCACATGCCATGAGAGTGGCTACTGGCAGTATGATTATATTTAGCTTCATTCTATATGCCCTACCCTTATAGAGATGTGGGCAGTATAAAGAAGACGGCAGTTTATTGTTGGCTGAACGCAGGAGGAAGATAAGTACGCCATGAACTAGAGTTTTCAAAAGCTTGTGCGATACGCAATACGGTCGAATCTTTCATTAGACCACCAGATAACATTAATCCTACTGGCAACCCAGCTCCCGTAAATCCACAGGGTATAGAGATAGATGGCTGACCCGTAAAATTAAAGATACATGCATTTTTTCTCCTTTCCTTTACATGACTAGATGGTTGCTTCGTTATTGGCGCTGCAACAACCGTTGAAGTAGGCATTGCTAAAACGTCACAATCATTCATAACAGCTTCAACCTGATCTTTGAAATCTTGACGATACTTCTGGGCAGAATCATAAGCCTTGCCTCTATACCTTGCCACGCTTTCATAACGACTTATAAATTCATCGCTAAACCCAGATGGATTCATTTTTAATGCTTTTCCATTAGCATCAACAATCTCAGAAAATATTGCATTTGCAGCCTCATAAGCAATATGGCAATCAGGAAAACTCACTTCTTGCACCCTAACACCGAGATCACAAAAAACATCTAGGGATTTTTCTACAATTTCTATGACTTCTTTATCGCCACCTTCAAAAAAATAATCTCTTGGGATTGCCACTACCATTCCATCTATAGGTGTATCAAGATTTTCAAGTAAGTCCTCGGCAGTTTCGCTATAAGTTAGTGAGTTACTATCATCTGGGCCTGCAATTGTCTGCAAGACTAAGGCGGTATCCCGCACGCTCCGGGTAATTGGTCCAACATGATCCATGGAAGAGACAAGAGGCATAACTCCCGCCTTACTAACCAAGTTAAAGGTTGGTTTATATCCAACAATTCCACAACACTGGGCAGGCTGGCGAACCGAGCACCCTGTATCTGTCCCCAGGGCAGCATATGCTAACCCCGCCGCAACCGCCGCTGCAGAACCTCCGCTAGAACCGCCTGGATGATATTTAAGATTCCAAGGATTTGAAATAGCGCCAAAAAATGGATTAATTGACGTAGATCCGAAGGCCAACTCATGTAATCCAGTTTTCCCTAGTAGGACAGCACCAGCTTCTTTTAAACGGGAAATGACTATTGCATCTTTATCTGGAACACGATTCTCATAATGTTTTGAGCCACCAGTGGTAAGCACACCCTGTGTATCAATTAAATCTTTAACAGCTACGGGGATACCATGAAGTGGTCCTCTATCTAAACCTTCAGACAGCTCTAGGTCAGCCCGCTGTGCTTGTTCTAAAGCCAAATCTGAAGTCACTGTTATATAGGCATTCAGTTCCTTATGCGTCTCGGCGATTCGGTCCAGCATATGCTTCGTTAATTTGACGGCAGTCGTTGTGCGATTGCGCAGCATTGCTGCTACTTCCGAAATGCTGGCGTATTCTATTCTCATTTCTATAAAGACCTTTAATAATGCTCTACTTCATCACGCTAGACCGAAAGTGTTATGGCAACAACCTCTGTAGCCATCTAAACTGATACACTAACTTTGTATTGTAAAATCCTATTTATCTGGCAGCTTAACCAGAAAAAGGGGGCTAAGACATATCTTTAGGATATTTGGCATAGTTGCAACCGCGCTGATCATCTTGTCGGTCAGCGCAATACTCGCAGTTGGATTGCTGTTTGATCCGAATGATTATAAAAGCGAGTTATCACGCCTTGTAGAAGAAAAAACCGGGCGTAGCTTCCTTATTGAGGACGATCTAGAGTTGACATTTTTCCCCTGGCTTAGCATCCAAACCGGTGGTTTACATCTTGGCAATATAGAGGGGTTTGGAGAAGAAAATTTTGCAAGCATTGAAAGCTTGACTGCAAGAGTGAGATTACTGCCACTTATTCAAAGACGTGTTGAGATTGGAACTATTGAACTTGATGGACTGGAACTAAACTTAACCCGCAATCAAGTTGATCTTATGAGCTGGGAGAATTTGCTAACACCCACTTCAAATAATAATAGTAATTCAACGGCAAGACTGACAGAAAACAGTCCTCTAATTCAAGACCTTAATATTGCTGGTTTAAGCATACGAGATGGCATTATTTTCTGGCGAGAAAACCTTACAGAAGTAAAATATGTGCTTTCTGATCTATCTCTAGACACCGGTCCAATAATAATAAATGAACCTATCGAAGCTTCCCTAGAATTTCAACTTGTTAGTGTTGATCCAATTTTTTCCACTACATTAGATGCTACAAGTACCATCTCTTTTAATCTTAACAGACAAGACTATTCAGCAAATAATTTGGAGCTAAGCTTTAGAATTGAAGACGGGCAGCATGATGAGCGAGCAGTAGGGCAGCTCCAAGCAAATATAGAGTTATCAACCGAAAGAAATTCCATTCAGATAAGCGATGCACAAATACAGGCTGATCTAATTGACCCGCCACTAGGACCAGAAAATCTAGAAATTCAAGCAAATACAGAACAAGTATTGTTTGGTCTGGAAACCCGAACTATAGAAGCTACAGACATTAGTACAATAATTGGAGGTATTACTACTAACTGGCAACTTTCTGAAATTAGCTCAATTGATAATCCTCGGTTAGCTGGTAGGGCACATATAGTCGAAGCATCTGTAGAAAACTTGCTGAACATTATTGAAATTGACCTTGAATCAGATACAGACTTTGGGAATCTTGATTTGTCTACCCGTTTCTCAATAGAAATAGAATCAGGAAATTTCTATCTTGATGAAATGCAAGGCACTGCACTTGGCATTGGTTTTGAAAGCGCATTTTCTTCCACCGCAGGCGAAACAAATGGAAACATACAAACTACAGCTTTTAATCCCTCAACCCTTATAACCTTTTTACCACCTGATACTCTCGAGCACGCAAACCTTTCTAATATTGACAGCCTCATACTGAATACGGAGTTTTTCATTGGTGCTAACCAAGTTTTTTCCTTAAGAAACTTTAGTGCGACTATTCCAGGTGCAAAAATTACTGGTGCTTTAGACCGCTTGGAAAATGGAGGTAGATTACGAGGAAGACTTCAGACAAGCGAAATTTCTCCTGACCTTTTCATAACGCTTTTTCCAAACTTTCTACCAGAAAGTTTTGGTCCAGATAAATTGGGTACTGTTAATCTCACAACAACTTTTGACTATTCATCTCAAAATAATTTACTACAGCTCGGTGATTTCAATGCTAATGCGATAGGTTTAAGAACAACGGGAAATCTTACGCTACAAAACCTGCCCAATTTTCCAGAAATAACAGGAAATATAGAAGTTGAAGAATTTTCTCCAAGAAACCTACTTGAAAGACTCGGCACGGAATTGCCAACACGATCAAGCAGCTCTGTACTAAGCGCTGCAACGATAAGCACTATTCTCAC
>TARA_B100000686_G_scaffold101312_1_pt1 | contig 18748 bp, 18 predicted proteins | sample TARA_B100000686 | Tara Oceans TARA_B100000686 (sample SAMEA2622733) | marine metagenome | biome: marine biome (ENVO:00000447); feature: marine epipelagic mixed layer (ENVO:xxxxxxxxx); material: "saline water (ENVO:00002010), including plankton (ENVO:xxxxxxxx)" | depth 150 m
AAAAGCTATAATTATTTATATGGGATCAGTAATACCTTTAAAGAAAGAATTAGATAATTCATATTTAAAGCTGAAAAATCTAGTTGGAAGTAAATTAGATCAAGTTAGCCAAAGAATAAAATACAAACTTGCGAGTGAGATAAACCTAATCCATAAAATGACAGACTATCACGTAAAATCTGGAGGAAAAAGAATCAGGCCATTATTAACTCTGGCTTCTGCTAAATTGTGTGGATACAGAGACGGAGATAGAGATGTAAACTTAGCTGCGTGCATTGAACTAATTCATAACGCTACTCTACTGCATGATGACGTAATTGATAATAGTGACCTAAGAAGAGGAGTTAAAACTGCAAATTCAGTTTGGGGTAACCAATCTTCTATTTTGGTCGGAGACTACCTATTTAGTCGTTGCTTTGAAATGATGGTAGAAGATGGATCTCAAGAAATATTAAAATTATTGTCTTCTACATCATCTAGAATTGCTCAAGGAGAAGTTTTACAGTTAGAACATAAAGGTGAGATAGATTTATTAGAAGAAACTTATTTTAATATTATAAATATGAAAACTGCTGCGCTATTTGCTGCGGCAACCAAAGTTGGGGCTTGTTTAGGAAATAAAAGTAAAAAAGAAAAAGAAGCGCTAGAATCTTATGGAAAAAATCTCGGTTTAGCTTTTCAGATAGCAGATGATGCACTGGATTATTTTTCATCAAAAAGAATTTTTGGAAAAAAAATAGGTAAAGATTTTTATGAGGGAAAGACTACATTGCCTTTAATTATTATATTTCAAAGAGGTAATAATGAAGAAAGAAGTTTTTTGAAGGAAATATTTAAAAAAAAGAAAAGAAATGAAGATGACTTTAGTGAGACTTTAGCTCTAATAAATAAATATAAGGCGGTTCAAGCAAGCTTTAAAAGAGCAGAATATTTTGTCAATGTTTCGTATGATGCTCTTGGAATATTCCAGTACAGTGAGGAAAAAAAAATTTTACAAAATTTAACTGAATTTAGTCTTAACAGATCTTTTTAAGGATATAGAATTTCCTTTTTCCATTCACTAGAAATTTTATTATATCTGAGTCTTTCATGAATTCTAAATTCATCTCCTAGCCAGAATTCGATAGAATGAGGATCTAAGCACCAGCCTGACCAATATGTGGGTCTAGATAATTTTTTTTCATCACTATATTTTTTTTTAAATTGATCAATTTTTTTTATCAGATCATTTCTATCTTGCATAATATTTGATTGATCTGACGCCCATGCACCAATTTTACTTTCGTAGGGTCTACTTTTAAAATAAAGATCTGCTTCATCATCTGATACTTGGCTTACTGTGCCTGAAATTCTTATTTGTCTCTGGAGGCTCTTCCAGTGAAAGCACATAGCTGCTTTTGAATTTTTTTTAAGATCTTTGCTTTTAGGACTATTCAAATTTGTATAAAAAACGAATCCTTTTTCACTTATCCCTTTTAAAAGAACCATTCTAACACTCGGTTCATTATTATTTAAGTCTGTAGTTGCTAATGAAAGTGCATTGGGATCATTAATTTCCTTTTTTTCAGCTTCTGACATCCATATTTCAAATAATTCTAAAGGATTGTCTAAATCCTTGAAGCAAGAGTTCAATCCTAGTGAGTTTTTTTGATTCATAAAATAGTCAAAATATTCTATATAATGTAATCTAATGTCATTTAATACTTTTGGAAAGATATTTCGTTTTACAACATGGGGAGAATCTCATGGTCCAGCAATAGGTTGCGTTGTGGATGGTTGCCCGCCAAATATTCCTATATCCGAAAAAGCAATACAAATAGACATGGACCGTAGAAAGCCTGGAAAATCAAAATTTACGTCACAAAGAAAAGAATCGGATAAGGTAAAAATATTATCAGGTATTTTTCAAGGAAAGACCACTGGTACTCCTATCTCGATGATTATTTACAATAATGATGCTCGATCTAGAGATTATGAAACTATAAAAAATAAATTTAGGCCTGGCCACGCTGATTACACATATTTTTTGAAATATGGAATAAGAGACTATAGAGGTGGTGGAAGGCAATCAGCTAGAGAAACTGCTTGTCGTGTGGCCGCAGGAGCAATAGCAAGAATTACATTAAATAAATTAATTGGAAAAAAATTTAATGTTACAGGAGCAGTAATACAATTAGGTGTTCTTGGTTGTAATAAAAAAAATTGGAATAAAAATGAAATAAGAAAAAACCCATTTTTTTGCCCAGATAAAAAATCTATAAAATTATGGGAAAAATATTTGTTGGCTGTTAGAAAAGCTGGTTCATCTTGTGGGGCCGTAATTGAAATAAGAGCTGCTGGAGTTCCTCCAGGATTAGGTGCGCCTATTTATTCTAAATTAGATGCCGATATTGCAAATGCTTTAATGAGCATCAATGCTGTAAAAGGAGTAAATATAGGAGCAGGAATGAATGCAGCTTTTTTAAGTGGAGAGGATAATTCTGATGAAATTAGAAGTTTTGGACGTAAAACAAAATTTAAGTCCAACAATGCTGGAGGTATATTGGGAGGTATTTCTTCAGGTCAAAATATTGTTGCATCCTTTGCAGTTAAACCCACTTCATCAATTTTAAATTCTAGAGAAACCATTGATAAAAAAGGTAAAAACACAAAAATTTCTGTAAGAGGTAGACATGATCCATGTGTTGGAATTAGAGCTGTGCCAATTGGGGAAGCTATGATGAATTGCGTCTTGTTAGATCACTACCTAATGAATAAAAGTCAATGTGGTTAAGAATGTTGTTTAATTGTATTTTTAGCAACAATTACATTTGATTTTAAAACATTTTCAATTTTTTCTACAATGCTGTGTGAGTCTAGCCCAGCTTTTTTATACATTTCTTCAGGTGTATGATGATCTAAAAATTCATCTGGTAAAATCATAGATCTAATTTTTAATCCCTTATCAAAAACTCCCCTATCAGAAAGCATTTGCATGACATGTGATCCAAAGCCTCCGATTGAACCCTCTTCTATTGTAATTAAAGCTTCATGATTAATGCTTAAATCCATAATTAATTTTTCATCAAGAGGTTTTGCAAATCTTGCATCTACTACTGTTGTTGAGATTCCTTTTGAATCAAGAGTTGTGGCGGCCTTTAAACATTCTTGTAATCTTGCTCCAAAACTTAATATTGCAACTTTTTTACCTTCTCTTATAATTTTTCCTTTCCCTATTTCTAATACTTCTTTAATACTTGGTAATTCTACCCCAATACCGTTACCTCTTGGATATCTAAATGCAGAAGGTCTATCATTTATATTTACTGCAGTATTTATCATCCTAACAAGTTCAGCCTCATCACTTGCTGCCATAACAACAAAATTTGGCAAAGTTGAAAGATAAGTCACATCGAAAGATCCCGCGTGGGTAGGTCCATCAGCTCCAACTAAACCTGCTCTATCAATAGCAAACCTAACAGGAAGTTTTTGTATTGCTACATCATGAACAACTTGATCGTACGCTCTTTGAAGAAAAGTTGAATAAATAGCAGCGAATGGTTTGTATCCTTCAGTAGCTAGTCCAGCAGCAAATGTTACTGCGTGTTGTTCAGCTATTCCTACATCAAACATCCTGTCAGGAAAATTTTTAGCAAAAATGTCCATTCCCGTTCCTGAAGGCATAGCTCCAGTAATTCCTATGATTTTAGTATCATTTTCTGCGTGTTTAACTAAAGTATTAGCAAATACTTTGGTATAAGTTGGTGTATTAGCCTTAGACTTTGATTGTTCTCCAGTTACAACATTGAATTTACTTACACCATGATATTTATCCCTTGAATCCTCTGCGGGTTTGTATCCTTTTCCTTTTTTTGTAACAGCATGTATCAAAATAGGACCTTCGTATTTTGAATTTTTAACATTTTTTAAAACTGGAATTAAACTATCTAAATTGTGTCCATCAATTGGTCCAACATAATAAAATCCAAGTTCATTAAAAAGAGTTCCTCCAGAAACTATATCTCTAATAAATTCTTCTGCCTTTCCAGCTTTATCTTTAAATCGTTTTGATAATGAGGAAGTAACAAATTTTATTACCTCTCTAAAACTAAAATAAGTTTTTCCTGATAGTAATCTTGCTAGATATGAACTCATCGCTCCAACAGGTCTGGCTATAGACATATCATTATCATTTAATACTACAATTAACTTAGATTTCATTGCACCTGCATTATTCATTGCTTCATAAGCCATGCCTGCGCTCATGGCTCCATCTCCTATAACTGCAACAACGTGATTTGAATTATTAGATAAGCTTTTTGCAACAGCTATTCCCAAAGTTGATGAAATAGATGTAGAGCTATGTGCTGCTCCAAAAGGATCGTATTCGCTTTCAGATCTTTTTGTAAAACCAGAAAGACCTCCTCCTTTTCTTAAAGTTCTAATATTATCTCTCCTTCCAGTTATTATTTTATGGGGATAGGATTGATGACCCACGTCCCAAACCAATTTGTCTTTAGGGGTATTAAAAACATAATGTAATGCAATCGTTAATTCGACGACGCCTAAACCTGCCCCTAAATGTCCTCCTGTCGTGGAAACTACATCAATTAGCTCTTCTCTGAGTTCTTTTGATATTTGTTTAAGTTCTTCTCTATTTAATTTTCTTAAGTCTGATGGATATTTTACCTTATCCAATATTTTTTTATTCATGATTTAAATTTTTCTATTTAATATAAATTCAACTGATTGTAATAAATCTTGCGATTTAATTCCATAATTTTTTATTTTTTTTATTATTTTTTTTTTTAAATTGTGGGCAAAATTTAATGTTTTGTTATAACCAAGAAGATTCACAAGATTAGGTTTGCCTCTTTTTCTATCTTTTTTAGTAGGTTTACCAACAATTTTATCATCACCTTTATAATCAATTAAATCGTCTGCTAGCTGAAATAATAATCCAATTTCTAGACCTATATTTTTTAATCTTTTTCTTTTATTTAAACTATAACCTTTAATAATTCCAGAGCACTCACAACAAAAAGCAAATAATTTTCCTGTTTTGTTGTTTTGTATATCTATAATTTTTTTTTTAGAACTTTTTTTATTCTCTAATGTTAAATCAAAATACTGACCTCCTGCTAAACCAGAAAAACCTGAATAGTTGGCTAAGGTATTTATGAGATCACTTTTAATTTTTGAAGAAAATTTTAGTTCGTTGCTAGATAAAATTTCAAATGCTAAAGTAAGCAATGAATTACCTGCAAGGATAGCTGTAAATTCGTTAAACTTTTTATGCGTAGCAAGTTTACCTCTTCTTAAATTATCATTATCCATCGCTGGAAGATCATCATGTATTAAAGAGTACGAATGCACACATTCGATTGCTGCAGATATAATAATTAATTTGTTATAATTTATATTAAATATTTTACCTGTGTTTACTATAATAGATGATCTAAATCTTTTTCCTCCTGAAAAAATTGCATACTTTATAGGGTTGACTAAGTATGAATATTTTTTCTTTTTGTAAAAAATTTTTTTTAAATAAAGATCTGTATCTTTAGCTACAATATTTAATTTTTTCGAAAAACTTTCCATAAGATAGGTATTAATCTTTCTTCAATATCTTTTCCCTTTCGTCGTTAGGTTTAGTAATATTTTTAAGTTTTTCTCTAAATTTCTCTTGTATAAAATTATTTAACTGAATCATTCTATTGTATTTGTCCATAGATTCTTCAAGATTTAAGTCTTTGCTCTCCAATTTTGAAATAATCTCCATAATCTCATTCTGCGCGTCTTTTATTGATTTTGACTTTATATCCTCTGGTATATTTTTTGATTTCATAATATATCCGTATACTAATTAAATTATGAAAAATATCTATTCAAATATATATAAAGCAAATTCTGCTAATTTAAAAAAAGCAAAAAGGAACATAGAAAACAATAATGTTATAGGTTTGCCCACTGAAACTGTATATGGCCTTGCGGGAAACGCGTATTCAGATAAATCTGTAAAAAAAATTTTCAAACTTAAAAAAAGACCTTCTATTAACCCTTTGATAATTCATTTTAATAAATTAAATGACTCAAGAAATGATGTTTTTTTTAATAATCATTTTTTAAAACTATACAAATCATTATGCCCTGGTCCAGTTACATTTATTTTAAAAAAAAAACCAAAATCAAAAATTTCTAAAATAGCAAATGCTAAAAAAAAAACTGTAGCCATTAGATTTCCTCAGCATAAAATTGCAAGAAAATTATTAGCTTTATTAAAAATACCTCTTGCCGCACCTAGTGCAAATATATCTTCCAAACTTAGTCCAACTTCATCAGCTGACGTGGTGGATGAATTTAAAAATAAAATTAAATTTATTTTAGACGGAGGAAATAGTAAAATTGGTTTGGAATCTACTATAGTTGATTTAACAAGTGGGCCAAAAATATTAAGACCTGGCTCTATATCACCAGCGAGAATTAGCAAAATATTAAAAAAAAAAGTAAAAATTTATAAAAAAGTAAAAAACATTAAAAGTCCCGGTCAACTTAAATCTCATTATTCTCCTGGCATACCACTAAAAATTGGAGTTAAAATCTCAAAAAGTAGTGATGCAATTGTTGGGTTTGGAAAAAGATTTAAAATCAAAAAAAATCATTTTAATCTGAGTAAAAATGGTAACTTGAATGAAGCTGCCAATAACTTATATAAAACATTGAGAAAAATAAAAAAAAATGGTTTTAAATCTGTAATTGTTAATAAAATACCAAATACTGGAATTGGAATAGCCATTAACGATAGATTAAAAAGAGCATCTAATAAATGACAATTGAAATAAAAAATTTAAACAAAGAGTACAATAATATTTTGGCAGTTAAAAATATAAACTTTAAAATTAACAAAGGTAAAATAGTTGGTCTCTTGGGACCAAATGGTTGTGGTAAAACAACAACGATAGGAATGATATTAGGATTAATTAAACCCACGTCTGGCAGCGTTTTTATTAATGATCAAAATATTGAGAACGAAAATATTAGAACTAAAATATTAGAAAAAGTAAATTTTATTTCTCCATATGTTGAATTACCAAAAAAGCTTACCGTGGAAGAAAATCTTAAGGTTTATGGAAAAATGTATGGTGTAAATAATCTACAAGATAAAATAAAAAATTTAATGAAAGATTTAAATTTAATTGATTTTAAAAAAAGAAAAACTGGTGAACTTTCTTCTGGGCAAAAAAATAGAGTTTCATTGGCCAAAGCTTTAATTAATGACCCGGATATACTTCTTTTAGATGAACCAACTGCTAGTCTTGATCCGGATGTGGGCGATTATATTAGAACGTACATAGAAAGTTTTGCATCAAAAAAAGGGACAACTATTCTATTGGCCTCTCATAACATGAATGAAGTTGAAAGACTTTGTAGTGAAGTAATGATGATGAAAAATGGCAAAATAATAGATAAAGGAACTTGCAACACTTTAATAAACAAGCACGGAAGAAAAAATTTAGAAGAAACTTTTTTAAAAATAGTTAGGGAATAAAATGAAATTTAGAAGAATGTACGCATTATCTATTCGCCATCTTTATTTAATCAAAGGTTCTTTTCCAAGAATACTAGACTTGATTTATTGGCCAACAATTCAAATAATTCTTTGGGGTTTTATTTCACAATTTTTTACTATGTATAGCGACTATTATAATAATACTATTGGTGTTATTTTAAGCTGCGCTATTCTTTATGATTTTTTGTTTAGATCGAGCATAAGTTTCAACATGTTGTTTCTAGAAGAAATTTGGAGCAGAAATTTCACTAATCTGTTTATTGCCCCATTAAAATTGAGTGAAATTATAACAGCACTTACAACAACTGCTTTGCTTAGAACATTAATTGGAATAATTCCCGCCATTATTCTTATGAGTCCATTATTTGGAGTTTCTTTATTAGAAATGGGTCCTCCGCTTTTTTTACTTTTTTTAAGTTTATATCTTTTTGGTACAACACTAGGGTTGCTTGTTACCTCTGGTCTCTTAAGATTTGGTCCAGCTTTTGAAAATACTGCCTGGTCGTCCCTTTTTCTTTTAGCGCCATTGGGTTGTGTTTATTACCCATTATCAATTTTACCGGAGTGGTTACAAATATTAGCTAAAGGGTTACCTCTGGTTTATATATTTGAAGAAGCAAGATCTATTTTGGTAAATAATGTAGTAGATTATAAAAATATTATGACTGCATTAGCATTAAATTTGCTCTATTTTATAAGTTCTATTGTTGTTTTCTATTTGGCTTTTTACGGAGCTCGAAAAAAAGGTACCTTAGTAAATATGGGAGAATAATTTTTAATGAAATTATACGACTGCAGCATGTACTTTGATGAAGATCTTATGTTGGATTTGCGTCTAAATATACTTAATGAAAATGTTGACAAATTTATAATTGCAGAAGCAACTAGAGATCATGCGGGTAATGAAAAAAAATTAAATTTTGATATTAAAAAATTTAGTAAATTTAAGGATAAAATTCACCACTTAATAATTGATGATATTCCAGTAAATGTAAAGTCTAAAAAAAAGAATTGGTCCCCAAACCATTGGAGAGATCAGCATCAAAGAAATGCAATTGCAAGAGGTTTTCAAAATTATCATGATGATGATTTAATAATGATCTCTGATATTGACGAAATTCCTGACCCGAAAAAAATTTCAGAATTTGAAGTTAAAAATAAATACGCATGTTTTATGCAAAAAAATTTTCAGTCAAAATTAAATTTGCTGAATATTACTGATAAATATTGGATGGGTACAAAAATTTGCCAAAAAAAATTTCTTAAATCTCCGCAGTGGTTAAGAGAGATTAAAACAAAAAAAAGGCCTTTTTGGAAATTTTACAAACCCAAAGAACCTCAACTTATATTAGATGGTGGCTGGCATTTTAGTTTTTTAAAAAAACCAAAAGATATTTCAAAAAAAATTACTATATATTCACATCAAGAATTTAATAGAGAAGATATTGTGAATGAAAAAAAAATTGAAGAAAGAATAAAAAATAAAGTAGATATTTTTGACAGAAATTTTACTTATAAAAAAATTGATATGGACCAATCATATCCAGATTACATATTAAAAAACTTAAATAAGTTTGAGGATTGGATATTAAAATAGCTAGATCAGCATTCTTTTAACTTGTAAAGTTTTTTTAGTTAAAATTCTCAAAAATTTATTGTAAAAAGAATCGCTTATTGCTGTGCACGCCTGTTCATAAGAAATAATTTTTTTTTCATTTTTTTTAACAAAATTCTCTAATTTAAAATAATCCTTTTCAGAAAAATAATTTAAATGAAGTTGTATTGTTTGAATACCAAATGGAATAGTATACAATTTATAAAATAATTGAGGTATGAAAATTATACCATTTTCATAATAAGGAGCTAATCCATAGCCATCAATAATTGATTTAAATCCTAAATTTTTGCAAGCTTCTATAGTATGCTTATCAAAAGTATGATTGGGTGCAAAAAAAATCTTTACATCGATACCTTGTTTTTTAAAAATCTCTAAACCTTGATTTAATTTTTTAAATTGCTCGTCATATGAATCGCCGACAAATTCAGTATTTCCTCCATGTCCAAGATAATCGTTTTTTTTAGAATTTTTGCGATACAGATGTTCATAACCATGCATTGCAATTTCCCATCCTTGTTTTTTAAAATTTTTAACTTCTTTCCAAAAATCAAAATCACACATTGGATATGACATTAATTCTTTATCTTCATTTTTTGGTATGATACCCAATATTGGTTTAACGTTATATTTATTAAATAAATTTTTTACCCTTTCCATCATTTGCCAGCTCATATTTGGAGCAATATCATCTAAACGAAAAATTAGAGCTTTTTTTTGAAATAAATTTAAAAACATAAAATTAAAATTTTTTTTAATAAATAAAATAATTTTACCTAGATTTTTTTATACTTACCAATTTAATCATTTATTTAATCTTTATCAAAAAATATAATGGAAATCCACGTGGAAGAATGCTAGAAGAAAAAATAAGAAATTAGATTTCAAATTACCTATGAAATTAGAAAAATTGACCCTCGAAAACTACGAAGATGCAAAAAAACTTTCTGAAAAATATCAATTGAAAGTTCTTAAGAAAATAGACTGGGAAAATATATGGGCAAAAAATCCATTTATTATAAACACTAAAAAAGATTGGATAATTGGCTGGAAACTAATCGATGAAAAAAATAATATCGTAGGGTTAATACATAATATACCACTTGTTTTTTATTATAAAAAAAAAGAATTTTTAGCAGCCGTCTGTGGTAATTGGGTAATTGATGAAAAATATAAATCTCTTGCGCTAAAATTAAGATCTAAATTTTTAAACCAAGAAAATGTAGATTTTTATATTACTAATACTGCAAATATAACTGCAGAGAAAGTAATGGAAGCTTTCAAGGCCAAAAAAATTTCACAATATAATTATGATAAAAGAATGATTTATTTAATAAATAAAAAAAAAGTAATTTCTAGTTATATTAAAAAAATATCTCTTGCTAGGAATTTTTTTGAAGATATTAAAAAATTAAAAAATATTTTTAAAAAAAATGAAATGAAGTCAGATGGTAACTTTGATATTGCTAACAATTTTTCTCCAGATTTTAATGATTTCAACGAAAATTTAAAAAATAATCAAACTCTATATTCTTCTAAGGAACATAGATGGTTAAGCTGGAAATATTCAAGATTATTAAATACGGATCGATTATGGATTATTAAAAGTTATAAAAATCACAAACTTAGAGGATTTCTAGTTTTTATTATCAATGATGAAAAAAATTATAATCTTAAAAAATCAACTATAGTTGAATTATCATTTATTGAAAAAAATGATTCTGAAATCGAAGAAGTTATAAAAAAATGCCTTATGTTATCCAAAAAATTAAATTGTGACTTGGTGGATGTAATTGGATTCAATAAGTATAAAAAAAATTTACTATATAAAACAGGATTTGTAGATAAAAAAATTGGAAATTTCGGCTTCCTTGTCAAGAATTCAAATTCTGAAATTGAAGATATTTTGTTTAGTAACGAAAATACTCTGGATATGTCATTGACAGATGGTGATGCGGTATTTAGCTTGTAGTCAATGGATATCAAAAGAATAATAGATGAATCAATTTTAGAATTTAATAAAAATCAAAATAAATTTAAAATTACTAATTCAGAAAATTTTGAATTAATTGGTAAAAATAGTTTGCTAGACTCCATGGCTGTTGTTCAATTTTTGTTAATCTTAGAAAAAAAACTTAATCAAAAACCTAATAAAAAAATTGATTTAGTGAACAAAGTTTTCAGCGCTGACAAAGATGATTTATTTATAAAAGATCTAGCCTCAATATTAAAAAATTAAATTTATTAAGTTTTAAACCTACCAAATACCACCTCGGGAGCGCTATTCCATATACTTGCAAAATATAAATCATAGTCTTTTAATGTTGATTTGCTGAAATTATTTAACGCTCTACATTCTTCTGTGCCCAATTGATCAAATATAAAATAATAATTTCCAAATTTTTCACTTAGTTTGAAAAGATTAAAAAGTGTAGCAGAATGTAATGGTGCATCAAAATGAATTAGTGCTATTTTGTCTTTTTGATTAAACTGAATTTTATTTAAAAAATCTGGTAAAGTTTCCTGAAATAGTCCTTTAATAAATTTAATTCTAGAATCATTTACTTGTGGAACTTCGCCATCAGTTGAATAGTGTCCTTTTTCCATATTTAAACATTTTTCAGGAAAACCATAAAAAGTATCAAAACCATAAAATTCAGAATTTTTATTTTTATATTTATCTGCAAAATATTTAATTGAATGACCTTTCCAAACACCAAACTCTAGATAAACAATATCTTTGTTCACATCTATATATTCAGGAACTCTATCCCAAACTTTATATCTTAGTGATTTATTCCATAAATCTTCATTTGAAATTTTTAAACTTCCTTTAAGCGTAGAAACAATTTTTGGTTTTTTTCTTAAAATAATATCTCTCCAGATCAAATTCTGAGAAAGTCTTTCTAAAAACTTTAAAGTTATAATCTTGGAAAACAAGAATTTTATAAATATTTTAATTGATGACATCAGTAAAAACGGCTAAATTAACACTAAGAAAAAAATTAAACAACAAATTTATAAATTTTGAATAGTAAATATAAATAAAGTGGTGCGCCCGGAAGGATTTGAACCCTCAGCCTTCTGGTCCGAAGCCAGACGCTCTATCCAGTTGAGCTACGAGCGCATATACAAGCCTTAATATAACAACTATATAGAATAATAAATGAAAAAAAATATTTACGATACAATAGTAAAGGAAAACTACGCTGGAAGCAGAATTGATAAATTTTTGCAAGCACAGTTTAAAGAGTTAAGTAGAACGAGATTGCAGAAGCTAATAAAAAATGGCGAAGTATATTTAAATAAAATACCTATACAAATATCTTCTAAAAAAATAAAAAGAGGAGATGAAATTGTAATAAATTTTCCATTACCTACCAAGACCTTAATAAAACCAAACAAAATCCCCTTGAACATTATACATGAAGATGAAGATTTAATTGTTATAAACAAATCTCCGGGAGTAGTTGTTCATCCAGGTGCTGGAAATTATGAAAATACAATTGTTAATGGATTGTTGTTTAGATATAAAAAAAATCTTTCAAGTGTGGGCGGCAAACTTAGACCTGGTATAGTTCATAGAATTGATAAAGATACTAGTGGATTAATTGTTATTGCTAAAAATGATAATGCTCATTTAAATTTATCAAAACAATTCAGCAATCATACAATTAAAAGAACTTATGAGGCTTTAATATGGGGATCCGTTAGACCTCAAAATGGTAAAATAAATGAAAAAATTACAAGAAGTACAAAAAATAGACAATTAATGATGGTGGTAAAAGAAAAAGGCAAAACTGCAATTACAAATTATAAAACAATAAAAGTATTTCAAAATTCAAATTTACCTAAAATAAGTTTGATTGAATGCAACTTGGAAACAGGAAGAACCCATCAAATAAGAGTTCATATGAAATATAAAGGAAACCCTATTTTGGGTGATAGGTCTTATGGAGGATTAAAAAAAAAATTTAAAAAAATTGATCTAAATATAGAAAAAAAAATAAAAGATTTTGAAAGACAAGCGCTTCATGCTAAAAGTTTAGGTTTTATACATCCAAGAACAGGTGCGGAAGTTTTTTTTGAATCAAAAAGGCCAAAAGATTTTGATGATTTGATAAAAAGCCTCAAAAAAACTAGCATTTAGTCATCTTGTAATTGCCTTAATTTAATAATACATATCACAAGAAAAATGGGTACTAAAACATTTGATATGAACTTACCATCAGCTCCGATAGAAAGAAGCTTATCACACTACCTTACTCAAATTAAAAAATTTCCTATGCTAACTGCTGAGGAAGAATATATGTTAGCAAAAAATTGGAGAGATAGAGGTAATTTGAAATCTGCACAAAAATTAGTTACTAGTCATTTAAGACTAGTTGCAAAAATTGCTATGGGTTATAAAGGTTACGGTCTACCTGTAAGCGAACTGGTATCTGAGGGTAATATAGGACTAATGAAAGCTGTAAAAAAATTTGATCCAGAAAAAGGTTTTAGACTAGCAACATATGCGATGTGGTGGATTAAAGCTTCAATACAAGAATATATATTAAGATCATGGAGTTTAGTAAAAATGGGTACAACAACAGCCCAAAAAAAACTTTTTTTCAATTTAAAAAAAATTAAAAATCAATTAGCAATTACAAGTTCAGGCGATCTAAAACCTGAGCATGTTAAAGAAATATCAAAAAATTTAAAAGTAAAAGAAGAAGAAGTTATTTCGATGAATAGAAGACTATATGGTAAAGAAAAATCGCTTAATGATCCTATTGCAGAAAACGATTCTGGTGAATGGCAAGATTGGATAGTAGATGATCATCTTGATCAAGAGCTAAAATTATCTCAAGATCAAGAATTAAAAGAAAGAAAAAAATTAATGAGTGAATCAATGGCTATATTAAATACAAGAGAAAAAGAAATTTTAACGGCTCGAAAACTATCAGAAGATGTCGCCACTTTAGAGGATTTAAGTAAAAAATATAAGGTTAGCAGAGAAAGAATTAGACAAATCGAAACCAAAGCATTTGAAAAATTGCAAAAAGCAATGCTTAATGCAGCCAAATCACATAATTTACTTCCAAAAAATTAATCTTTTTTAAATGGGTTTTCTAAAAGGATGGTGTCTTCCCTTTTTGGGCTAGTTGAAATGCTAGATATTTTCACACCACAATAATCTTTAATAAATTTAATATATTTTTGTGCATTTTTTGGAAGATCTGTCCATTTTTTGATACCACTTGTATTTGTCAACCAACCATTAAATTTTTTGTATATTGGTTTTATTTTAATTTGATCTTGTAGAGAACTAGGAAAATAATCTATTCTTTTTCCATTAAGTTTGTAAGCTACACAAACATATAAATCTTTAAGCTCATCTAAAACATCAATTTTAGTAAGAGCAATGCCTTTCGTGCCTGAAATGATACAAGACTGTTTAACTAATACTGCATCAAACCAACCGCATCTTCTCTTTCGATTAGTAACAGTTCCAAATTCCTTACCTTTTCTTCCAATTTTGTTTCCAATTTCATTTTTTAACTCTGTGGGAAATGGTCCCTCGCCTACTCTTGTTGTGTATGCTTTAACTATACCCAGAATATAATTAATTGTATCAGGGCCGCATCCTACACCGGCAGAAGCTGCTCCTGCAACTGTATTTGATGATGTTACAAATGGATATGTTCCATGATCTATATCAAGGAGCATTCCTTGCGCTCCTTCGAACACAATTATTTTTTTTCTTTTTTTAAATTCATTTATTTTTTTCCACACAGGTTTTGAGTATTTTAATATTTTGTAAGAAATTTTGCCTAAATCATTCATTAATTTTTTTTTGTTTATAAGTTTTTTTTTTAAACCTTTTCTTATAGAATTATGATGAAATAAAATCATATCAATTCTCTTTGATAGGCTTCTTTTATTCGAAAGATCCATTACACGTATTCCTCTTCTCCCAACTTTATCTTCGTATGCTGGTCCAATACCTCTTCTTGTAGTTCCTATGTTGTCTGTATTTTTTGCATCTTCTCTGATTCCATCGAGCTCTTTATGAAATGGTAAAATTAACGTTGCATTTTCAGCTATATATAAATTTTTATTTGTAATTTTTATTCCTAATTTTTCTAATTGTTTAATTTCATCTAAAAGGGCCCAAGGATCTATAACTACACCATTGCCTATGATTGAAATTTTATTTTTTCTTACTATTCCCGAAGGTAATAATTTTAATTTATATGTAATATTATTTACTACAAGGGTATGTCCAGCATTATGACCACCTTGAAATCTTACTACTACGTCAGCTTTTTCTGATAGCCAGTCTACAATTTTACCTTTCCCTTCATCTCCCCATTGTGTTCCTACCACTGTTACATTGGGCATTAATTATTCCTCAAACTAAATGAAACTAGATGGTTAACTGGACCAAATCCTTTGCCATAACCTGGTGCAGTAGAAATTGCTTGATGTACATACTTAAGAGAAATTTTACATGATTTATATATATTTTTTTTTTGAGACAGACATGTTGCTAATGCTGACGAAAGTGTACAGCCAGTTCCGTGAGTATGTCTGGTTTTAATTTTTCTTTTTGGAAAAATTTTTATTTCTTTTTTAGAAACTAAAATATCAAAAATCATTTTGTTTTTTAGATGGCCACCTTTTAATAACACATTTTTTGCTCCTATGTTGATGATTTTTTTTGCAGCCTTTATCATATCTTCTTTGCTTGATATTGAATGTCCCGTTAATACTTCAGCCTCAGGAATATTAGGCGTGACGACATTGCACAGTGGTATAAGTAATTTTTTTAAATAGTTTACTGAATTATTACTAACTAATCTTGAACCCCCTTTAGCAATCATTACCGGGTCAAGAACAATATTTTTTATTTTATATTTTTTTAAAATTTTATAAACACATTTTATTATACTTGCATCATGAAGCATTCCAATTTTAACAGCATTTGCACCAATATCATCTAAAACCATTGTTATTTGCTCCTGGAGATTTTTTGTAGAAATACTACTAATTGATTTTACACCTTTTGTATTTTGACTTGTAACAGCAGTTAGCGCAGTCATAGCATAACTGCCAAGAGCCGTTACAGTTTTAATGTCTGCTTGAATTCCAGCTCCACCTGAGGAGTCTGAGCCTGCAATAATTAATACTTTTGACTTGGGTTTCACTGTTTTAATGATTTCTTAATTATTTTTATACATTTTAAAATTAAATTTTTATCATGGGACTCACCCATAATTCTTATCTTTGGTTCTGTGCCTGATTTTCTAACTAATAATCTTCCGTGACCACTGATAAGTTTATTTGCTCTTTTAATTGATTTTTTACATTTATTTTTGTGAATTATATTTTTATCTTTAACAATTACATTCTCCAATATCTGTGGCAAAGGTTTAAAAACATTGAATAATTGGCTTGCTTTTTTTCCTTTCCTTAAAGAAAACAAAAGCTCTAGCGCAACCATTAAGCCATCCCCTGTAGTAGCAAATTTTCCAAGGATTATATGACCAGATTGTTCGCCGCCTAGATTAAAATTAAATTTTTTCATTTTTTCTTTTACATATCTATCTCCTACCTTAGATCTATAGAATCTAATTTTTTTATTCATCAAAAAATTCTCTAATCCATAATTGGACATTAATGTTCCTATTACGCCACCTTTTAAAATTCTTTTCAATTTCCATCTGCAAGCAAGCATTCCAATAATTTGATCGCCATCAATTATTTTGGCATTTTCGTCACACATAATTATCCTGTCGGCATCACCATCGAATGCTATGCCCACGTGAGCTTTATTTTTTTTAACAGCTTTTTGAATTTTAGATGGATAAGTTGATCCGCATTTATCATTAATATTAAATCCATTTGGTTTTACTCCAATTGATATAACTTTAGCGCCCAATTTTTTAAGTAACTTAGGGGCACATATATAACTAGCTCCATTAGCACAGTCCAAAACTATTTTAGTTCCTTTTAAGTTAAAATTGTTTGGAAAGTTTTTTCTTAATATTTCAATATATCTATCATTTCCATCTTCTAATCTTTTTACTCTACCTAATAATTTTGGATTTGTGAGTTGTTTTGTATTTTTGGCATCTATTAGCTTTTCAATTTTTTTTTCTATTTGATCAGATAATTTCATTCCATCTGGCCCAAATAATTTTAAACCATTATCATAGTAAGGATTGTGTGATGCGGTAATCATGATTCCCATATTTGCTTTCATTAATTTTGTTAACATTGCCAACCCATTTGTAGGAAGGGGACCTAAGGTAAATATATGCATTCCGCCTGATGCTAAACCAGAAACTAAAGCAGGTTCTAAAGTATAACCAGAAAGCCTGGTGTCTTTAGCTATTATAGCAATTTGTTTAGTTTTTTTTTGATTTTTAAAATAAGTTGCAGCAGCCAAGCCAAATTTAAAAAACTTTTCCCCAGTAATATTTCCTTTGTTGACGGTACCTCTTATTCCGTCTGTTCCAAAATATTTATTTCCCATGAATTAACTTTTGCTTAAAATTTTATTAAAAACTAATATCCCTTGATTAATTTCCTTAACATTGTGCACTCTGAATAACTGAACTCCTTGCAAAAGTCCACATAACACTGATGCTACCGTTCCTCCTGTGCGATCTGGGGTATCAAATTTTGTTACTATATGTTCTATAAATCTTTTTCTAGAAGTTCCTATCAATACCGGGCATCCCAAACTATGAAATAAAGAAATTTTGGACATAATTCTTAAATTATGATTTAAATTTTTTCCAAATCCTATTCCTGGATCAATAACTATATATTCTTTTTTATATTTTTTTTTTAAGCAAAAATTAATTTTTTTATCAAAAAAATCATAAATATCTAATAATGCATCATCGTATTTAGGATTTTTTTGCATCGTATTAGGATTTCCTTGCATATGATGTAAGATAAAGGGGATTTTTTTTGAATTAATAACTTTAAAAGAATTTTTATCGAAATTAAGACCTGAAACATCATTAATTATATTGATTCCTGCCTCTATACCCTTTTTCATTACATAAGATTTTCGCGTGTCTAAAGAAATAATTTTCCTTGGAAAATTTTTTTTTAATTTAATAACAGTGTTCTTTATTCTATTCCATTCATCTTGTTCATTAACATTTGCTGATCCTGGTCTTGTTGATTCGCCACCCACATCAATAATTATCGCTCCATCATCCATCATTAATTTTGCTTGATCGATTGCCTTTTCTTCTTCGAAAAATAAACCTCCATCTGAAAAACTATCTGGTGTAATATTAAGCACGCCCATAATTTGAGGTTTATCAAATTTTATTCCTAATATTTTTTTTCTTTTAGAAATTATTTTTTTTAAATCTGATTTAATTACATTTTTTTTTATTTTATCTAGTAAATCTATTTGGTTTAAATAATATGTTTTACTTACACTATTGCTCCTGCTTCTTTGAATAATCTCAACTTGATCAAAGGCTATATTTAAATTACCAGCTAAAGATAAAGCTTTTTTTTCTTTAATAAGTTTTTTTGCGTAATTTCCATAATAGAAATTACACGGTCTT
>TARA_B100000686_G_scaffold74663_1_pt1 | contig 18748 bp, 15 predicted proteins | sample TARA_B100000686 | Tara Oceans TARA_B100000686 (sample SAMEA2622733) | marine metagenome | biome: marine biome (ENVO:00000447); feature: marine epipelagic mixed layer (ENVO:xxxxxxxxx); material: "saline water (ENVO:00002010), including plankton (ENVO:xxxxxxxx)" | depth 150 m
AAACCGGGATAAAGTAGGTTAACCAAGGACCAATCAGTATGCGCCAATAACGCCCGGAATAGGTCTTTCCATGCAAAATATTCAGCCTGGTGGTTAGCTGCTCCAGATATTTCTCATATACAGACTGCAAATATAAACTGTCTTCGTACAACCTTTTTCTGTCATCCCAGTGATAGGGCAAAACTCGGTGATCCAGCTTCGACCAAATATTCTTCTGACTGTAAAGCCTGCACCATTCTCCGAGAAAAACAATTTCTTCATCAGTTTTCCAATGCCTTTGATCTGCTGTAGTAACAAGAAACATCTATATGAGTTTGCTTATAATTAATTTTTAAAATGCGTTGGGATAAAGAGAAATTTTTATACTTATTTGAAAAACCTTATCTACTAACTTGACTCCTATTCAAAATCTCAAGCTTTCTTTTTTTAATAATATTTCTTATTGGATCCAGCATCGTTTCTGCTATCACCGTATTTCCTTTTGGGGTTAAGTGTTGTCTATCTACAAAAAGATTGAATTTGGCCTTGTAATCATTGTTGAGTTTTTCAAAAGAATTGTTTACGTCTATCAAGGGGATGCCATTTTCCTCTGCCAGCACCCTAAGGTTACTCCTGATATGCCTTAAAGCAATTGCAAACGCATCCCAGTTACCCGCCATATTGATATCTTGATCAGCATAGCTTTTCACCTCTGAGGAGGCATTTTCGAATTGCGGGGAAGGAAAAATAATTAAAACTGGTATCACGCCATCTGCCTTAGCAACAGAAATTAATTCTTGAATATTATCCCTATGCTCATTTTGCCAAACTTGACTTCTCGCTTTTCTCAAATACTTTTGCTGCAAATCTACATCTACGCCAACCGAGACGGTTCGGTTATAACCCTTGAACGAGTAGTACAATTTCCCAGCTCCCCAGACTAGACTGAAGTTTCCAAAAGGGATTTTAGCCAGTTCAAATTGGGATTTTAAAGCATGGCCATGTGGATTTTTTGGCTCCCAATAGGAAGCTATAAAGTCCTCAAAATCATTCCACCCAGAATAGATAGTAATTATATCGGGTTCAAAATTTCTTATTACTTTTTGATAATATTTCAACAAATGAATACTTCGATACCCGCCCACGCCTGCATTAATAACTCTTATTTTCGGGTCATGTATCAAATCCTCAAGCTGCTGGGGGTAGGTCATCTTGTTTGGGGATTCGGCCCCAAAAGTTGTGCTCCCTCCCAGAGAAAAAATCCTTATTTCATCAGGAGGTTTTCGGCCATATAAATCATCATTATATCTAAAGCCGTTATTATCAGTCTCCAGATCGAACCACATTTTCCTCCTCGGGGCATTTGGCAGACCTGGCGGGGGGGGATTTTTCTTTTTTAGATTTGGAGCCGCCTTAAAACCCAACACAGGATCTTCTTCGAACAACCAATGGAGATGAGGGCGAGAATAAAATGTATTACCATTCCCCTTCACAAAATAATAAACCGGGATTGCCAATAAAAACTCAATAAAGGCCAGAGTTAGGAAAGCAGAACCTAAAACCAGCCCGATTTTTTGAAGCTTATCTCTCATTAATTTTTGTTCCTTTTATCCTTTAAGGGCTGGGCAATTGGACAAGAAACTAGAGTTTTTTGATTCTCAAAAAGAATTTTCTTGAGGGGTCACATAAAAACTTTTTGAGCAGGCATTGCAGGGTGAGAGGCTGTAAATACCTTCTTTAAATTCTTGCCTCAATTTCCGGAGTTGTTTTCCGTTAAATATTTCTTTTAAAGACATTTGATTAATATCTCCGACAACAACTCCATACCCATAAAAACTACAGCATGGCAGTACTTCTCCATTGGCCCGAATGATTAATTTTCTCCAGGGTTCGTTGCAGGCAAAGTCGGTGACTTGAACTGATTTTTCAGGAATTAAATCGGTATTGAAGTCATTATAAACGGAAAATCCCTGGATTTCTATGTAATCGACCAGAGGAGAAAACTTTTCCATAAACATGTCGCGCTCATGAGCATTTAATTGGCTGTATACAAAGCTGGCACGAATGGCAGGCAATACAAGACCCTTGGAGTTTTTATACTCCACCAAGGCTTCAAGGTTTTTTACCACGCGGTCGAAGTCTCCGCCAGGCCTCACCATATTGTAAGTTTCTGAGGTCGCCGCATCTATAGAAAACAGGATGCGTGTAAGCCCTGCGCTGATAAGCTCTTTTGCTAAATCCAAGGTGAGAAAGGTCCCGTTAGTGGTGATGAACAGGTCCATGAATTGGTGTTCTTTAGCATATGCAATCCTTTCTGGAAGATCAGGAACGATCAGGGGTTCATCATTGACACAGAAAGAGATGGAGGGACAATTGTTTTTCTCGCCCTCTTCAATGATTTTATCGAACAGGGAGCGGGGCATAATATTCACATCTGGATCGAACTTCTTTTTTTCTTCGGGAAAACCATGAATGCAGGAAGGGCATTTCAAATTACAGCTGTATGACTGCTCCAGCATGAGATATAAGGGAAAATCCGGTTCAAACTTAAATTCTCCAGCAAGCTTATAGTTTTCCCTGTATGTACTATATCGTTCACCATATCTGTTTAACAAGGCTAATTCTGTGGCTACTAGACCATTGTCATAGGTGTTGATGAGTTGATCCTGAGAATTCATTTCCAATCGTCTTCAGAAGGGCTGGATACCAGGGCTTTAGACCGTCTCTCGATTTGTGAAACCACTTGCCCATCCTCAACCACATCAAGAATTCCTTTGAACTTTCTTACCTGCAGTTCCTGCCCATTTATTTTAATTGACCGCCCTTCCGTCAACACATTGTCTGTGCAGAGATTACAGGCAGCATAATTTTTTAGCGCCGTTTGCTGCTTGAAAGTGCTTCTTAAGGAATTAAAACTTTCTCCATGCCATATTTCATAAAGGCTTTGCTTGTTAGCATCTCCCATGACATTTTTTCTATCATAATCAACCTTGCATTGATGCACCTTTCCATCATGGGCAATTGTCATTCTTGCCCAGGGGGTGGGACACAAGTATTCGGGATCATGATTCATTTCCATGAGCTCTAAATCGCGTGCTTCATCGGCAATACAATTGACACGGTCAGCGACATTCTCCCACGCCTTTAAAAAAGCGTCCGGATCATTTTTGATTGCAGACAGAATGGATTGAACTCGTATCAAAGGTTTTTTCAATCCCTTTTTATCGCGATAATTTTTCATATAGGCAACTTTTCCCACGGTTTCGTGGAATTTTGCCGGAGCTCGGATTTTTTCATAAACCTCCCCCATTCCATCTGCTGAAAAGCTGATCCAATCCAAACCCGCATCCACGAGTTGTTCTGCCAGTTCTGAGGTCAACAATTCACCGTTTGATAGCATTGCCACCTCTTTGATCCCAGAATTTTTTGCATATTTGACCATGTCGAGGATCCGGTTATTTAAAAGAGGTTCCCCACGCCAGCTTATTTTCACCGAATATGATTTTCCTGCTACAGCCTGATCTATTATTTTTTGGTACAGGTCAAACTTCATGATTCCCTTTTTATCCGATTCCAGGTAAGTGGTATAGCACATGGGGCATTTCATTTGACAATTGCTGGCTGATTCAATATCAATATGGGTGGGAAAGCGAGGTGTAATACAAAACTTTGGGAATATCCTGAATTTTATGCGGTCGATAATGTGAGCAGCAATATTCCCCTGCTGTAAAAAATAGACGAGTGGATTTCCGGATAACCTGTAGTATCCAGGTTCAAATCTAAAGCGTTTATTTACAACCTTTAGCCAATCATAAACGTTCATAGGGCGATCTTAATTTAAGCGAAAAAGTACTTGGCAGAGAAAAACAGCCAAAAAAACCTTAATGATTAGTATTGTATCATACTAACAGTGAATCCCTGCCAAGTGCCAATATAGCAAAAATATAGGGGTCATTTTAATCAAAACCCACTACGTTGACACCTTCGAATTATACCGTGTATTATTATTTTAACGGTTATAAATGGAGGAAATTGAGGTAATTCTGCACTTCTTCATTATAAATATCCGGGTGCCGCCTGGTCATGAATTGTGAACCCACTTCTGCGTTGCCCCAGTGATAGATGCCAGTCAAGAGACCATAGAGATATTTCAAATCGATATATATTTCAGACCTAGGAGTCATCTTGGGAGAAATTTTTTCAATCCTGCAAGTAGCATTTTCTGCGTTACAGTTCATCACGAACCATTCTTCCTGCAACCTCAGACAAAACCAGTAATCTTCTTGATAGGTAAAATTTTTGGCTGCATTTTTGTATGCAGTGGACAACATCTTGCCAAACGGAATTTTTAAAACGTCCAAATCATTAAAAAAGATCTCATAATGCATTGGCTTTTCACTTAAACCCAAAGTAAAAGCTTCTAATTCTTTGCCATCGTAAGGCTCGCTTCGCACAGCGCTGGGTTGAAGGGATTTAGTATCGACCCAGGCACTCCCTCCATCCTGTAAAACTATGGCGGTTGGATCGAACCTGCATACTTCAACGGCATCAGAGATTCCCCGGTAGGGGTTGAGATTATACAGGTGGCCTCCAAGCAAATATTTCCCGGCAAACGGAATCGTAGCTTCAGGGTTAAGCGCATCACGAAGTTGCAAATACCTGTCAAAAAATTGTTGCCTTTTCAGGGATGCTTTTTCAAGCAGCGTTGGACCGATGTCATAGTAAGTATGTGGATAGGGGCCGGCTCCAGTATAAGGAAGGAGCGCTATTTGAATTGATGGGGCAATTTCATTGATTCGGTCAATCTGGCTCTCACTGAAAAAGTTGTCATTCATGTTCACCACCGAGTGTCCGTCACGCTGGAGGACCAACGCACTGTCTACATCGAACCATGCCCGCTCATTCGGTATGAGTGAAAGCCTGGTTTCCCCAATGGAGGATTCCGAAACAATCTCGTGCGGGATTTGGTCGATGCTCATTCTCCTGGAAAGCATGTTCCTCGCAAAAGGTGCAACTATAATTTTCGTTTCCGGATACTTTTTCAGATAGCGTTTTAGAAATTTTGGATCATAGTGATCTGGGTGGATATGTGAAATATAAATGAGGTCTGCCCGGCCAATTGTTTCAACGGGGCTTTCCATTAAAGGGTAGTGATACCAACTTCCATCGTACGCCCCATCAGAAAGCCATGGGTCGCATAAAATTTTAATATCTTGGGTCTCAAGAAGGACACAAGCGGAATAAATATAGGTTATTTTTACGGACATCTCTTAATTTTCCTATTGCTCGGGGAACTTTGCTGGTCTCGGATCAATCTTGAACCAGATCGCTCCATTGCAAAATACTGTCCTCGGGAATATCTTTTACGGCCCTAAATTTTAATACTTTTTGAATATCCTTAGGACTGATGCCCGTACCCGGACGCTTCCAGGTGATATCCTCAAAACTTAACTGTTGACCGGCTTTAATTTCACGCTTTGCAACCAGGCTTCGACGTGCATTGGTTCTTGCTGTTTCTTCAATATCAACAGAATGCTTCTCGTTATTTCCCAGTAATTGAAAAAGGTTATCAAGATTAGCCGTAAATTTTTTGAGGTCCTTCATGTCCATTGCATGATAATGATCATTTCCGGGAAGAGTTTTGTCGTGGGTAAAATGTTTTTCAATAATAGATGCTCCTAAAAGAACAGCTATCTCGAGGTTTTTCATATCTCCAGGCAAGGTGTGATCTGAATAGCCAATGGGGTATTTGGGAAAGTTTTTCTTCAGGTCCAGAATCATCGCAAGGTTGGCGTTCTCATCCTTGGTAGGATAATTAAGGATGCAATGAAGCAGAGCCAGCGGATTGCCCTTGGATTCTACCCATTCAGAAACTTCTTTAATTTCATCCAAATTGGATGCTCCCGTTGAAAGAATTAGAGGTTTCCCAAAATCGCAAATATATTGGATGAATGGTTTATTTGTGATGTCAGAGGAAGAAATTTTGAACACATCCATCAGATCATTCAAAAAGTGGGCAGACTCCAAGTCAAAAGGAGTACTCAGGAATTCTATATCATTTTTATCACAATAATTTTTTAGTTCTACAAATTCATCTCTCCAGAATTTGTCATATTTCTTGAACAATTCATATTGGCTCTGGATGGGTTCTTTGCTGAGGTCCCAGTATGCGGGAGAGTTTTTTGAGACAAGGGTATCCGCTTTATAGGTTTGAAACTTGATAGCATTGGCGCCTCCCTCTTTAGCTTCGTCAATCAATCGCATGGCAAGATTCATACTCCCCTCATGGTTGACACCTGCCTCAGCAATTATGTAAGGTCGGACAATCTGTTTCGGGAGCACGCAGGACGGATCTAAAACTTCTGGCAATTTCATTCGCATTCCAATAGTTTATCTCCAGGAATAATTACTCGCCTTTCAAATGAATGATGGATATTTGGCCTTTGGAGTAAATTATGTGCCTTTAATAAGGCCCGGAAATGAAGACAATAAAAAATTAAAAGCATCGAAATACATTCAGGCAGTTCCTATTACAAGTTTCTCGGCATACTTCACCGAACGTAATGGTAATTTCCCATATCTCCGCTGAAGCAACTTAATAATTCCGCACAGATCGGCGCCAAAACGCTCCAAATCTTCACGAAAGACTTGTATTTCATTATCATCAAAATAAAATAAGAGGGATATTGTTTCATTTGTTTTGAAATTTTTAAGAGGTGCTCTTGCGCTATCCTTGAGCCACTGGAGAATATCGTAATTCATCTCTTCGGTAAATGTTATGCCAACCTCATCAATTGAGTAACAGCCACTAGCCTGCGCTATCAAAAATCTTCGCAAAGAATCCAATTCATCCCGATTATTTTCAGCAAGGGCTCCAGTTGGAGCAAGAAGTTCTTCGGCAAACTGCAATGCAGTTTTAACCCAAAGCTCCAGGCATTGGGAATACATCCAAACACGGTGTTTATAAAGCACATTCCCCCCACATTTCCCCTCCATCAAATCGCGATAAACTTTAGGGTCAGAATAGTATGCGGCCAAATCTTCCTGGCTGTCCCAAAGCTCATCAGTCGTCTCTCGCTCAAAAGAGTCAAAGATTTCCATCACCCCAGCGGGAAAACAATTCTGAAAGGTATAAATTTTTCTGATCCAGTCGGATACTTTAATTTGATTGAGCTTGAGATATTGCAGGAGAGGCTTAAAAATGCCAGAGTTTAGGCATAAATCAACAATAAATAGATAACGACGAGCTTCAATGTAATCTCCGAAACTCATGTCCCTGGATGTAACAGCTACTTCTTCAACGTCAAAAACAAGGTCCTCTTCAATCTTGCTGAAATTCCTTACCACAAGGCGAAATTTAGTAACATATTCATATTCGTTTAAAAAAGCTCTGCTATCCTTGTAAGGGGTTCCATGAAGCATAGTGAGATTGTAACCAAGAATACGGTCTACCTTTGTTTCCATAAGGATTTCAAAACCTTTTATTTGTGATTCCAGTGTCTCCCCAGGTAACAACATAATCACATCTGCAAATTGGGGCCTGCCCTCCTCGGCCAATTCACTTGCGATAGCACGATAATCATCCAGTCGAATATTGTCTCTTTCAATATTTTTTAGAACATTATTATCCATAGACTGAACAGCCATTGAAATATTTAAAGTGCCTCCCAATATACGGGTAACCTCAATTACCCTTTGCTTGGAATTTTTGCCCGTCCAGACAGTCATGGTTTTTGGCCACCCATAATTTTGCTGGAGATTAAAAATCAGCCCGGCCGTTTTAGAGTCACGCGGAATCATTCCAAAATTATTATCAGCAAAAGTGACGTGGTTAACGCCAACCTTAGCGCTTCGTTGAGCAATATATGTCAACTCATCACGGACATAGTCATTACTGAACTTGTAAACCGAATTAAAATAATCATTTCCCGCATTACAAAAATTGCAAGCAAACGGGCATCCTCTAGCCGTTTCCACCAGCGGAGACATTATTCCATCAAAAAATTTGTCTAGTAGCCCTGTAACATATGGGGAAGGGATAGAGTCCAGATCGCATATACGCGGCAACATTTCCCCTGAAACAAGGGACCCGTCTTCGGGTGATATAAATTGACAACCCTCGATAGGTTCCAAAAATATTTTATTTCTATTCGAAAGAGAAAGCATCTTCCTCAAAATATTGACAAAAGCTATTTCACCTTCATAGAAAATGTGAAGATCAATTTTTGGTCTTACGCGCAAAAATTGTTCTTGTTGGGGCATCTCAAATGGGTAGTTGGTACCTCCCCAAACGGTCAAAATCCCGGGATCAATTGACTTGGCCAGTTCGGTAAAATAATAAGACAAGTTGCAGTTCCAGTTGTAATTGCTGCAACCTAGAACATGAGGAGGTGCTTCATTTAAAGCATCAAGCAGTTCTAATGGGTTTTTAAAAAGGGAGACCTCTATGTCTTTTCCAAGAATTTTTTTTGCATAGGAGGCAACAAGTCCTATATTAATGGGAAAAGCCTCAGAAGCCACCCCTGTACCAATATGGGTTAAATCAGCTAGGTAAATCTGCAATTTCATGGCAACAATCTTTATTGATCGATTCTATGGATTAAACCACCAGGTTATTCTCTCAAAAAATTAAAGTCTATCTAATTACTCTATCTTGTTTTTATGTAACCGAAAAGGACTTAATACCCATTCAGCTTTACCTAATGGATTATCTGTCTTCTTTTCCCTACAAGGTTTGCTGCATTTACGATTTCATGTGCATCCATATTGATGTTCACATCCATTCGCATTAGTTTTTCATAATCCTCTGGAGTATCCAAATCAATCCTTGTCTCCGGACATTGAAGTATTTGATCTTCAGGATCAAATGTCCCTATTTTGAAAGTCTGTGGATGAGAATGTATATAGGTAGACACATGTTCTCTGTCATATTGATTCTTTGCCTCTTTGTGTAATTTTTCAAGAACTGCAAAAGACATAATCTCAGCGCCTATACCATCCGGATAGCAATTATTAACAGGCACATTATTGTAGGCAAAGTCATAATTGCCGGATTTAAAAAAAGTAATCAAACGATCTATTTCGCTACCAGAAATAAAAGGGCAATCTGCAGATATTCTCACAACACACGTCGCCTGCCATTTCTTAGCAGCCTCATAAAATCTTTCTATCAAGTCTGATTCACTCCCCCGGAAAAGATTTGCGCCCAAGGTTTTTAAGTAACAAGCCAGAGGGTTGTCTTTTCCTGTTTGCGGAATAGCAAAAACTAACCGGTCAATCTCACGAGCCACGCTAGCCCGTTGAAAAATCCACTCGATAACAGGATGACCATGCAAATAAAGCATACTTTTATTTGGCAGGCGACTAGATCCCATCCTAGCCTGAACAATAGCAATAATATTTTCTTTTTTTCCCATGGAGGATTTATTCATTAAGTATTTCAGCAATCGAATCCAAAACTTTTTGTTTATTCTTATGGAATCTAAAAGGTTTTAATCGATTAAAACAGTCCTTCCGAAGAGCATGATCTTCAACAAGTCTTTTCAAAGCAAAGAGAATTTGATCCTCAGTCTTCTTACCTTTGTATAAACCCAGAGGAAAGAAACCTCGGTCCTTTTTAGCGAAAGAGTGGGCCATTTCCCTTTTGTGATGACTCAAAATGATTGAAGGAATATTCATATGGGCCAATTCGTATACAGTCCTTCCATTTGCAGCAATAGCAATTTGGGTCTTTTCCATTATATGAGACATGACTCCGGTCACATGAACACATTCTATTTGTGGTTCTGAAATTTTTTCAATCTCTTTCTTCAGTTCTTCGCTATGGGAATAACCGCCTCCCGTAACCAGAAAGATCTTGATTTTCATTTCAGCGCAATAGGCCCTGATTTTCCTAAATATTTTACGCGTGAAATCGTTCGGATCGGCGGCCCCAAAAGTCACCAACAGGGTGCTCACTTGCTTTTTGAACCGATTGGGTTGGGCTTCATTAAATTCTTCCCGGAGAAAAAAATATTTTTGTCCCCAAAGGATATTTTTTCCCTTGATTTCTGGCTTATCATACAATTCATTGATGGTTAGATCTGCATGACAGGCGCCTGTTCCCAAATCCTCAAAATTGATTACCTTGATACCCTGTTTGCGAATTTTCAGGATATAGTCCCGGCTTGTTTTAAGGATGTCATTAATGACAAGGTCAGGTTTTAAATCAATGATACGATTTGTTATTTCTTTTTGGCCATATACTCCAAGCCAATAATCTTTCCCGGCTAAACACGACACTGCTTCACGGGATTTTTCATCACAAACAAAATAAACTTCATGGTCAGTAATCTCGTGAGCAAGGGTAAGGGCTCTGTAAATGTGGCCCATGCCAATTTGTTCATCTCCCATAATCCTGAAAACAATCCGCTTTCTTTTAAGAAGTTTTTCACAAACCCACCAGTCCTGATAACTTCTTATCTCTATTAAGTCCGGGCTGATTTCATATGTCACCGGCTTTACTTTTCTTATGTTAAATCCGTTCTGGATAAGAGAGGTCGAAATGATTTTAAATGCCTGAGACTCAATAAGAAGTTCTTGCTCAGAATCCCCAGTCAAAAGCTCACGAAAATTTCTCTTGTTTGTTTTAAATGCACGGGAAATTTCTCGCTTTACTGGGATTAAAAATTTGGTATTCCGGGGGGACCTGTATTTCTGCAGAGCCTTTTGGATATTTTGTTCTTCTAATAGTGGTACATATGGAGAAAGCAAAATCAATTCTTTATATTGCTTCGAAAGTTGTGAAAAAAGAAAGCTCAGGTTTTTAATTATATTTTGAGGTTTTAATCTCATGTTTTTTTTGTAGCTGTATTGGATACTGTTTCTCTGGCATATGAGACAGATTTCCTCAGAGTCTGTGACAATATAAATATGTTCTCTTGGAACAATCCGCTTTGCCTTATCAATTGCTCGTTGGACCAAACTTGTACCGGCCAGCTTTTTAACGAGGTCGTCAGTAAATGCAACGTTTTTCTTGATAGCGGGAATGATGATAGCTGTTTTCATTTATACCCTTAATTCATTCAATACGTCTTGCGTGGATTTCAATATGTATTCAAGCTCGGAATCCAAAAGACTATAATGAAAAGGGAAAGAAACCATGTTGTCGAAAAAATTGTCTGCGCTGGGGCAATCGGCATTTCCAAAACCGGCCTTTTGATATAGTGGATACCGGTTTAGCGGATAATACTGCACCACACATTGGATTTTTTTATCTCCTGCCATCCTTCTGACAAACTCATCTCGTTTCCCATTTGTTAACCTAGCAGCAAGAAGATGATAGTTGTGACGGAGTGAAGAAACACGGTGGAACTCCAACTCCGGAAAGCCCTCCAAGGTGTCAATAAACCTTATCGCTCGTTCACGTTTTTTCATATTAATGAACTTTATTCGATCCAGTAATTTTAAGCCTAAAGCGCATTCAACTTCTCCAAGGCAATAATTACTCGGCCAAAGCGTCTGGCCATTCAATTGGGGAAAGTCGACATTCCCCATCGCCGGAATCCAGTAATCATCTCGCTCATACGGAAAAGAACAATGCCCATTATGTCGCAGCCCAGGAACCAAATCGGCAAGTTTCCTCTCCATTACTACAAGCGCACCGCCCTCACCAAGAGTTGAAATATTTTTATGGGAATGAAAGGAGAACACACCAAAATCACCATAGGTTCCTACCATTTTCCCTTCAACTTCAACGCCAAGAGCTTGAGCCGCATCTTCAACCACCAGTAAATCATGACGCTTGGCCATCTCCATAATTTCCGGCATATCAGCTCCGTATCCATAAAGATGGGCAACGACTATGGCTTTGGTCTTTGAGGTTATTTTATCCGAAATAGTCTGAGCTGTAACTACCCGTTTATGTAGATCAATGTCAGCCCAAACGATTCGAGCTCCACTTTTAGCAAAAGGGTAAGCGGATGAAGTAAAGGTATGAGAAGGAATAATGACCTCATCTCCGTTCTGAAAGCAACAGAGCTGAGCTGCCATCTCAAGCGCAGCGGTGGCATTGCAAACACCGAAAGCATGGTGTGCCCCAGTATATCGTCGCAATTTTTCTTCAAACTCCTGGAGGTATTTCCCTTGAGTTAGAGGATTGGCATTTCGCATAGCCTCCAATACGGAGTCTTCTTCCTCTTTGGTATAGGCGTGCGCACGGGCATTGAAAGGGATTTTAAATTCCATCAACGATTCACATGGATTTGAAAATTTCTACAACTTTCTCTTTTGACAATATGCTTTTAAAGCCGTCACCCAAAGCATTGGTCAACGGTTTTTCATGGATTATGGTGGATTCATACAACAAATCATATTGTTTCTTTTTAAGGTTTCGGCAAACCCCTCTTGGAATAGAAACATTTTGTTTTTCCACCATTTGCCAAAAAGCTTCTACTTCGCGGGGATAGAATTCTTCCATGGCGGTCATGGCCACACAATTTGCTATTCCATGGTGCATGCCCAACACCACTGAAAGTCCAGCAGAAAAAGGATGGACAACACCTACGTATGTCATCCCAACCGCACATCCGCCAAAATAAGATGCCACCATTAGCTTTTCCCGGTTCTCATTACTTTTCATATCCTCACTCATAAAAACTTCTCGGCAAAGCTTCAGCGCCTGATCTGAAAATGCATCTCCCAGGGTATTTCGGTAACGGCCATGGAGAACTTCCACGCAATGAATAAAAGCATCCATTCCAGTGAAGAAATACTGATCATAAGGAACTGTCTCAGTCAAATCAGGGTCAAGGATAAGCTGGTTAAAAACGGTGTGGTCGCTGTTCATCCCCAATTTAAGGCCCGTTGGTGTATGAGTCATGACACAGGTACGGGTGGCCTCGGCCCCAGTGCCAGATATTGTAGGGATCCCGACTTTATAAATCCCGGGAACCTTTACCAGGTCCCACCCTTGATAATCCTCTGCTTTCCCGCCATTGGTCAACAAATTAGACACCGCCTTAGCAGTATCCATGGTTATACCTCCGCCTATGCCAATTATTGCAACGGGGCTGGATTTTTGTCCATCAAAAAACTCAGAAATAAAATCATTAATTGAACTGGTTGTAGGCTCCCGTTCGGGATTAACATAAATGATTAAATCTTTCCCAAAAGAGGGCAGTTCCCCTAATCTCCCTGGATTTTCTTTAAAATACAGGTCTATGAAATAAACAACATAATCATCTTTCTGCAAGCACTTGTTTTGCAAAACAGATTGCAAAGCCCCAATGGAACCTGCCCCAAAAGCATATTCAAGAGTATTTTTGTTGTTTCTAATTCCTGACTCAAGGATATCTAGCATAGATTTTCCAGAATTTTGTTCTTTTTGAGGACTTGTTTCTCAAAAATTGGGTAGAAAAGAAATAACCGTAACTAGGTTATATCGGAAAAATATTGAGATCTAATGTGATCTTTTGATATCCTAAAGTCGTCTTTATCTATTGATAAAGGCTTTCCTGTTTGACATTTCTACCTGGAACAAGGCCCACGACCATCTTTAGTATAACCCCGTCTTCAGGACCTTATAGAGGAATTAATACTAAAATGTTTCACCAAATAAAGTCAGAGGATTTTAAATCAAGCCCATTTCCACACATGTTTAAAGATAGTTTCATGGAAGACGATCCGTTTAGGGCATTAATGTCAGAATTAAAAAAAATCGAAAGAGTAAAACGTCGGATCTGGTCAGGAGATAAAAACATGGTCGTAGACCCACCCGACTGGTCTCCAGGGAGCGATGACATAGAAAAATATCCGATGGTAAAAAATGTTATGCAGTACTTTCGCTCTGAAAATTTTTATAAACCGCTGATCAAAGAGTGGTCAAAATATCTCCCATCACGCCTTGGGATAACTGCTTCCAATATTACCAATAGTGTATTTGACCTGTCAAACTGCCAGCTCAGATTTGATGCGGCAGGTAATGCTGTTAAAATTCGCGATCCTCACATTGATCACCCAAAAGATATACTAGTATGGCTCTTTTACTGTAGGCTACCCGAGGATTCCTCAACGGGTGGCGATCTCACTATGTTTTCTTATAAAAGAGGCTTCAGGGGTTTTAAGATCAATACCCTGAAGGATGCCCGATATTTTAATGACCGCGATTTAACACTAGAAAAAACCATCCACTTTAAACCCAACAGATTGGTCGCCTTTCTTAATGGAATGGACAGTGTTCACGGCATTACTGACAGGAAAAATGCCAAGGTTTCACGAATTAAGTTTACTGGTGGGATATTTTCAGAAGACGCGAAAATTGATTTGCCACTAGAAGATTCGCCTGTATGGAGATTTTTTTATCATCCTCTGAACCTTGCCCAAAGGACAATAATCAAAGTGAAAAAAGTTTTTGGGGGCCGGACGAGCTATTGAAGTATAGGCCTCCTGCCTCAACTTCTCCTTTGAATCAGGAACATTTGAAAACCGTTTTTCCCCCTCTTTTGCCCCTCATAGTAGCCAGTACAATATGGAAGTACACTTGGAACTGACCTGCCCAAAAAAAACTGACCCAGTTGCTATGTTAGGGTTTGGGTCAAAAACCTGCTGATTAGGGATATTCAGCCGATCAGGTTATCGGTTATTTAAGGGAGGTAGAGGTTTTATTGACCAAGGATAGCACGACTGGCCATGTTTGTCGGAAGATAGGTGTCATAGAGCAGACGTATTATCGTTGGCGAGAAGATATAGAGGTTTGAATATTGTGAGATCAAGCCAAGCGACTGAAGAAGCTGGTGGCAGAACTGTCCCCGGATAAGGCAATATTGAAAGAAATGGCAGAGGAAAAGTATTAAGCCTGACAAAAAAGTAGCGAGCCGTGTTTCATGTAATGGGCAGTTGAATATTTCAGAGCACAAGGTGTTTCGAGCAATAAATCAGCCTCGTTCTACCCAGCTTTATCGTCCTAAGAGAAGGAATGGTGAAGAGCAGTTGGTAGAACGGATAATTGAACTGGCAAAAAACATGGTCTTTACGGATACCGTAGGATCAAGGCTTTGCTAAAAAGAGAAGGCTAGGAGGCGAATCACAAACGAGTGGAACGTCTTTGAAACCGGGAAGATTTAAATCTACCAACTCCAACCTCAGCCTTGGAATCGATACCAGTTAAAACTGTTTTTCAGGAGATAGTTAAAATTCAACAGCAGATAAAAAAAACTTGGTGGAAAAAACGTAAGAACGAATAAACAATAAACCAATAACCGTCTAGGCTTTATCTGCCTGAATAATTTTCTCGCTTTCGCTGGTCGAAAGCTAAGCCACTCCCCCAAGGCTCTCTGCAAAAATACCTGGTCGTTAAAAATTTTTATTTCCTCCTGGTATTTTTCCTCAAAACCCGGGAACTCCTGCAAACAGTCATTCAGGAACAATTCCTTTTCTGAAGCAAGCTGTACATAATCTCTGAAGGTTCCACTATCTCTGCGAACCCGGTATCGGACCAGCGGCTCATCGATATAATCCAACGGGCTGTTGTAAGCTATCCTCAGAAAAAAACCGGCGTCTTCAAAAAAATTTGCTCTCTCGTCAAACCATTTTTCATCTTCAATTGCATGCTTACGAATCACCACCGAAACCATGCACAGAAAATATTTCTTAAAAAGTTGCCTAAAAATTTTCCCTCGCGGGGGCTTAAATTTTTTGTAAATCTGGCAAATAGTCCCCCTGTCATTAAAATAAATGGCATCACAAAACACCAGGGCCACTTCCGGATTATTTTCAAAACAAGGTATCTGCTTTTCCAGCTTTTCAGGAAGCCATATATCATCACAATCTAAAAAGGCAATAAATTCCCCCTTAGCTTGAGCTAATGCCAAGTTCCTTACTTTTCCAACACAATAATTTTCATCACTTCTAAAATATCTTATTTTTTCATCAAAGCTTTTAGCGATTTCAGCACTCTTATCCGTAGACGCGTTATCCCAGAAAATAATTTCCCAGTTTCTATAAGTCTGTGCGTATGCACTTTCAATCGCCTCACGGAGATATTTTTCTCCATTGAGGCAATTCATGATCACACTTACCCTGGGCTTATTCATTCCTGGCATTCATGTTCGCATCCCAATCATACGGAATTTGTGAAGAATGTGGGTCGAGACGAATAGATTCACTGGAATCGTGAGGAAGGGTGGCACAATTAGCTACAATCGCCTCTGAAGGAGTCATTCCTTTAAATCCGCTATAAATTCCCGGTGGAATCTTTACCCTGACATAATTGTCGCGCCCCAGAAAAATCTCTTGGACGCACCCCTTCATAGACGAGTTTTCCCTGGCATCGTAAAGAACCAGTTTTGCGTTTCCTGAAATAACCGCCAAATTCATCGTCATTTTTGTATGCATACGCCACGCCTTTACCATTCCTGAAAAAATTACCGAAAAATAAATCTCACCAAATTTCTCAAATTCAGGATCATCGCTTCTGAACATATGCATCACATTTCCCCTCTCATCAGGAATTTGTTTTAGTGGAGTAATTATCACACCTTCAATTAACAACATGAGTCAATCTCTAAAAATTATGCCTTAGTCAGCAACGGGAAAAGACACCAGTTAAAATTAAGTGACAAAATATTGCTTGATTAAATTGTTACCACAAAAATAATCAATACTATCCTAGAGTTAGTTGATATTTGAATACAACCTCAAGCAAGTTAAAGTATTTTTTCACCATAAAAGTCAAAACCAACAAAAGGAAGTCAACGTCATCAAGAGGATACTTAAAAAAGGAAAAAGAGACAATTAAAAATAGGCATTAGTGACTTATGAGGAGACCTTGAAATAGAGACATAGCCAAAGTTGCACAAATAAAGATTCAAATGCGGACTTCCCTTGTGTCTTCAAGCCATTTAGAAGAAATAGTAGTTCAAGATGATGGAGAAAATTGCGTCTTTTAAAATTCTTTTGTGTATCGTACCCCTTTTGACATAACTAACTCCTTGGTTAAGTTTTACTCCACAAAGTGACTATAAACCTAGGAGCATATTAGACTTGTTTTTTGAGCAAACTAGGATAAAATGGCCGGCTAATATTTTGGCATTATTAGACTTATTAATCTAGTCCCCTACAAAGATAAGTGACCCATGCGTGAATTTTCTAAAAAATATTTTGATGATTTAACCAATCATCTTCAGTCTATAAAGGTCTTAAATCGAGAAGGAGAATCCTTAGATTTTTTCCAAGGATTGGAAAACGTTGCTCAGCTCATCAACAAGCAAACTCGTTCCAATAAAAAATTAATTTTTATTGGCAATGGGGCCAGTGCCGCGATTGCCAGCCATATGTCAACAGACTACTGGAAAAACGGGGCCATGAGGGCGATCGCATTCAACGACAGCTCTCTCCTCACATGTATCAGCAATGACTATGGCTACAAATATGTTTTCGAAAAACCTATTGAGATGTTTGCTGATGAAGGTGATGTTTTGATGGCAATCAGCAGTTCTGGAAAATCTGAAAATATTCTACGCGGAGTTCAAGCCGCGCGATCAAAAAAATGTAAAGTTATAACCTTTTCGGGTTTTTCTCCTAAAAATCCACTTTCTCAAACAGGAGACTATAATTTTTTTGTAGGGGCTCCATCGTACGGGCCGGTAGAAATTATCCACCTGTCTATATGCCATTGCATCTGCGATGCCTTAATCCACAAAAGTGAGTCCATATTAACTGATTAAAAAACTATACCCTTTGACAAGCAAAGACTTGCGTCTTACGTTAAAATGGGCCAATATATTTTGGTCTGCCTTCGACTCGATGCAAACAAACGGATTTCCATGAAAAATATTTTTTCTCAAATAAATTTAACCAACCATGCCAAAGCCAGAAAATAAAATTTTATCTCTGGAAGATCTTGCCGAACTTGCAAAAGTAAAACGAGAAGAAGGAAATCAAATAGTCCTGTGCCATGATGAATTCGATTTGATGGGCTCTGGACATATCAGGCATCTCCAAAACTCTCGAGAAAAGGGTGATATCCTTCTTCTTGTCACCGTAACCTGCGACAAACACATCCAAAACGATCCTAGTAGACCCATGTTTCATGAAAGATTACGAGCCGAAAACCTAGCGGCCTTATCTTGCGTAGATTTTGTACCTATAAACTACTCTCCCGATGCTATCAAAGCCATCTCATTAATTAAATCAGACTTGTACATGAGAGGAAGTGAACATAAAAATGCCACCGATGATTTCACCTCTTCCTTAGGTTTTAGTGGGACCCGTTCCCCTCTCATTAGAGATAGTAGGTACGTTTGGCGATCAGTGTCCCAAATTCATTGACACCCTCTATGTGAAGTTATATTCTTCTCTTAGGATTAGCGACGGTCAAATTTAACCCATTTTGCCAACTTAACGGAACAGAGTTCTCTTAATATGTCTGACTTGTATGGAATTGATAGCCATAAGCTTATGTACCATCCCTCCCGGGTTGCTAATTTACTGGAAGTAGGCGATGACTGGCAAAAAGCCAAAGAAATATACCCTATCTATGTTGAGGTGTCAGTGGTCGGGGCCTGTAATCACCGCTGTACCTTCTGTGCGGTAGATTATATTGGTTACAAGTCACGGTCTTTGAGCCTGGAAATGCTTAAAGACCGCCTCCCGGAAATGGGTGGACTGGGGGTCAAGAGCATTATGTATGCCGGAGAAGGCGAACCCCTTTTGCACAAACATATTAACGAAATTGTTCAATGTACCCATGATTCAGGGATTTCTATTTCTTTTACTACCAATGGCACAGCTC
>TARA_B100000686_G_scaffold125855_1_pt1 | contig 18739 bp, 17 predicted proteins | sample TARA_B100000686 | Tara Oceans TARA_B100000686 (sample SAMEA2622733) | marine metagenome | biome: marine biome (ENVO:00000447); feature: marine epipelagic mixed layer (ENVO:xxxxxxxxx); material: "saline water (ENVO:00002010), including plankton (ENVO:xxxxxxxx)" | depth 150 m
ACAAAATTAGAAACGGTAATGGGAGTTTGTTCTGAGAACAAAGTAATCTTAATTTCCCCACGACTTGTATTAATAGCTGCTGACAATGACATGCAAAACTCCTTATAAAAAACATTTGAAATTGATTATTTTAAATTGATTCGTCATTTTCTAAAGAAACAGCGGTTTCTATCAAAATCCGATATATCTTTTCGAGAATATCCGGTGGACAGGGTCCTTTATTATTTTCTAAAAGTTTGCCAATTAATTCTTCTTCTCTTTTTGAATCTCGAACCGCTATACCGTGGCGACTCTTAAAATTTCCTACTTCCAAACAAACACGCAAACGTTTGTTTATAAGTTCAAGGATCTTATCATCTAAGGCATCTATTTCTGACCGAAAATCACTTAATTCCTGTGACAAGGCAATTTCCTTCCTAGTAAAATTCTACAGAAAATAAGAACAATATACATCTATGAAAAGAAACGCAATAATCTTTCTTAATTTGTTTTTTCAAACAACAAGAGATTCTAGAAAACGCTCTGCAATCCTAGACCAATCAAAATTTTCCACTCGTTTTCTACCCCTGAGTTGTAAAGTCTTATAAAAATCATCATCTTTCAAAATACGCACTATAGAATCAGAGAGGCCCTGCAAATCATTCTCCTCAACCAACAAAGCAGAGTCTCCTAAAACTTCCGGAACCGCTGAAACATTCATGGCAACAATAGGAAGACCGACACACATGGCTTCTAAAAATACAATACCAAATCCTTCCTGCAGACTAGGCAAACAAAAAAGACTTGCTTCTTCATACGCTTTTATTACATCTTGATTATTAGAAATTTCTCCCAAAATTTCTATATTTTCTGACAACTGAAGTTTGAAAACCTGCGCCCTTAAAGTTTCTACCATAGGACCTCCACCTATAACAAAAAGTTTTGCGTTAGGGATCTGTTTAACAACATTTTGCATGGCAGAAATCAGAAAAGAAGTATTTTTTCTTGGATATTGTCTAGCAACAGAAAGTATATGAGGAGAAGACACCTCCCTTTTTACTTTTCTATGAAATATTTCTTCCCATAATCCAGTAGAAATACCATTAGGAATGATCGTCAATTTATTCTCAGGCAATTTATAAAATTGCATCGCAATATTTCTACTATGTTCGCTTGTAACAAAAACCTTCTTTGCCTTTGAAACATTCCTTCTCTCCAATAAAGAGAGAAACCATAGTACTACTCTTGAGAAACCAGACTCATACTTCGCTTCCTCTGCAGCAATACCATGTAAAAAAACAAAGAAATTATCTTTCTTCGGTTTATAGAAACATCCATCTATATCGAAACCTACAATGGCGTCATATTTTTCTTCTTTAATTTTAAAACGCAGAAAAAAATTATAAAAGATCCTATAAAATAAAGATCTTCTGTTCTTCGGTGCAGGAGAAATAATATCTACACTACACCCGCTAGAAATGAGAGCTTGAGATAATCCACGAATGGCTACAGTAGTACCACTCCCTTTAGACTCGTCAAGGAACCATGAATCGAGAAAAGCTATTTTCAAACGTTCTTTTTTATGCATCTTTTAATCCTAAAATTAGGATTACGCGAACAATCTGAAAACATTTTTAAAGTAAACTGTCCGACTTAGCCGCAAAAATAAAATCACTTTCCGTCAAACCATCAATTTTATGAGTCCAAACTACTATTTTCACTTTTCCCCACGCAAGATAAATATCTGGATGATGTCCTTGTTCTTCGGCCATTTCACCTACAAGATTTGTATACTTAAGAGCGTCTTTAAAATCGTTGAAAGAGTATTCTCTCTCTAAATGATGCTCATCAACAACATTCCAATCATCAGAAATTTCCTTGCTCAAATTTTGTAAATCTTCACCCTTCAAAGGTGGAACTCCACCTTTACAAGGGACACATTCTTTGTTTGCTAGATCATTCAATTTATAAATCCTCCATTTTAAAATCTAAAATTAGAAACGCTACTTCACCAACCTACAGAATAAGATTCACGTCTTGGATCTGCGGCAGACAACAAAAAACCAGTATTTTCATCTTTCATTACACAACAAACACTTCCTGCGGCTCTATCTAAACATCTCCACTTTAAAACTTTATATCCAAACTCTTCTAATAAAACACCAGACTCTTTAAAAATACTTTGTTCGATTTTAACAGACCCTGGAATATAAGCATGCGGCCAAAAAGAATTTGGAAAATTAAAAGATGCAACTCTGGGAACCTCTACAGACATTTGTAAGTCCATTCCAAACAAAACATGGTTTAGTAAAACTTGCGCCATTGCTTGTGGTTGAACATCTCCGCCAGGCGTTCCAAGAGACATATAAAACCGATTATCTTTAAAAACAAAAACAGGGTTAGGTGTAAGTCTAGGTCTCTTAAACGGTGCAACTGCACTCGGATGATCTGGTTCTAACCAACTCTGAGACCCACGAGAGGATATCGTAGCACCAATGCCAGGAACAAAAGGCATATCTCCAGCAGAATCTGAAGGAGTTGCAGAAAACACATTTCCGGAAGAATCAATAACAGTACAAAAAGATGTATCTGATTGAAATTTACCTTCAATTTCTTCTGGTGTTGAAAAATTTATTTTTTTCCCTTCAGAAGTATTATTAAAATTCCAAGGATTTCCCGGATCTGGAATTTTTCCGAAACAATTTTGAAGAGAAACTTCTTTAGCACGAAAAGACGCATATTCTTTAGATAAAAGCCCATTCAGTGGGACATCAACAAATTCGGGATCTCCTATAAAAGCCTCTCTATCTGCAAACGCAAGATCAAAAGAGGAAAAAAGCTTATGGATATATTCTGTAGAATTATGCGAATTTTCAGAAAGATTAAGATTTTCTATAATATTCATTATAAGTGGAAATACGGGTCCTTGAGACCATGGACCGCATGAAAATATTTCATACTCTTGAAATTTTGTTCTTGAGACTTCCTCTTCCTGCACATGAAAATTATTTAAGTCAGAAAGACTTAATAGCCCACCATTTTCTTCAACAAAATCTATTATTTCCTTAGCTATTTCACCAGAATAAATCTCATCTCTCGCTGCTCTAATTCCTGATTCTCTAGAGGAACTCGAAAAATTTTCTTCCTTCCTAATCATTCTTTTGAATGTTTTTGCAAGATCCTTATTAAAAACTCTACTTCCCACAGAAATGACTTTATCCTTTAAGAAAAAAAGAGCTCGTGTTTCATCCCATCTTAAAAAATCTTCTATTGAAGCTAAAATATGATTATGCATTAAATGGTACATTGCAAATCCCTGTTCAGCGATCACTATTGCGTCTTGTGCCACTTGAGAAAATTTCATTGTTCCATAGTGCTCAAGTGCATATAACCAAGAATCTGGAGCAGCCGGAACAACAGCTCTGGAGACTCCTGGAGGGATTTCTCCACTACAATTATCCTTGAACCATTGAATAGATGCCTTTTGGGGCCATCGACCTACTCCACTAATAGAAATCGTTCTATTTTCCTTTGCTAAATGAATCATAATTGGAGCAACACCAAGAAATGAAATGAAATCACTTTGCAAGACACAAAGACAAAGACCCGTAGCTACACCAGCATCAATGGCATTTCCACCTTTTTCTAAGATGCGTAACCCCGCCTGACTTGCCAGATGATGACCTGCAGATACCATCGCTTCTCTGGCAAACAGTTGTGGTCGATGTGAAATATACTCCCGACCATCTTTTGTGTTGTATACGAAGGCCAAAACATTATCCTATATTCTAGAAAATTAGATATCAGAAGGGTTCTCAACATGTGCTGAAGTATGTGCTTTAATTTCTCTGCTAGGTTTTCCCCCTTCAATATTTTCCCCAGTTGGTAACCACGCACAAATTAGAGCTTCATTTGTCCAAACAGTATTGTATTCTGCGGGGATAAAAAATTCACTAAAAATAAAATCTTCTTTCCCAGTATTTTCAAGATAGTGACGTTCTTTATCAAAGTGATAGATTATATCTCCGGCACGTACCTTATGAGGAGTTTCATTGGAATACTGTGTTCCCTCACCCTGAATTACATACATGAAATGTTCTGTTCCTTCATGATGATGATTCGAAGCTACTGTTCCTGGAGGATATATAATCATTTCTCCTTTAATCGCTTTTGTGCCAAACAAACTAGGAGTTACCAAGTAAACTCTTTTCCTAGCATCATGCTCAGAATTTAGAACTGGTTCCTGCTTCCAATTAACACATTTAAACTTAAGTTCTTTCTCTAAAATATCCGCATCAAATCGTTTTATCTTTGGGACTCTAAAACATAATATTTCTAAGCCATCTTCTGAGAAAATTTCCCCTTCAAATCCGGGTGGGAAAAAAAGCACATGAGAATTATCAATATTTTGTTCTGAAATTGAAGAAGAACTAAGAATTCCTTGTCCACTTAGAATTTGCATACCAATTAAATCTTCATTAGAGACAACAATTTTTTCTTTCGCAGAATTTTCTAAAATCAAACGTTCAACGACAACATGATCGCTTCCTGTAGTCTCATTATCGAGAAGTATTTGATGTTTGCTCAACTCACTCAGACTTTTAAAATCAACTGAATCTTGATTGATAATCGTTGGCATCCTGCCCTCCTAATGTACTAGAATGAGAAATCTTTATTAAAAAATTTATACTCAGTTCAATCTTAATTTAAAAAAGGAACAAAATAAATATTTGCCTGCACATTTAGTTAGATTATTTTTTATCGTTCCAAAGAAATTTAATGGAGAAAAGTACTTAAAATGAATATAAATAATCAATCGACAGAACTACCTTTTGCTCCAAGTGAGAACCCCTTTGTAGTTGAACACGGAGGATTTTACAGAAGATGGTTTTCCATGATTGATGATATCGAAATCTTAAAAAAAACTGTCGCTTCCTTGGAAGGAACCACAGATAATAATTGGGTCCCACTTTGGAGTGCAGTTGGAAAACAATATGAAGATGAGGCTGAATCATTCCTAGAAAAAGGAAACCTGAATGAAGGACAAAAAAAATTACTACAGGCAAAGTCATTTTATAGTATCTCGCGATTTCCTGCTCCTTTAACTGAGTTAAAACGAAAAGCAAATGAAGACTGTATTAGAACCTACTTAAGATATTGTCAATTTCTCGACCCACCACTTGAAATAGTAGAAGTGGAATGTGCTGGACAGACTATAACTTCACATTTTAGAGCTCCAAAGGATGCAGATCAGAAAAATCCAGTTCCTGCTGTTTTAATTATGTGCGGTGGAGATATGTTCAAAGAAGACCGTGGATGGGCTAGTGAAATGGCTCTTGAACAAGGCCTTGCCTCTCTAGTAATGGACGGTCCCGGAACAGGAGAGAATCCTTTTCCTTACGAACCTTCATCAGTTAAAGCCTGGATGTCTGCAATCGACTATCTTGCTAAAAGACCAGAAGTAGATGCAGATAGAATCGGGGCATTTGGAATCAGCAGAGGAGGACATTCCGTACTTCTCCTTGCAGGCAATGATCCTGGTCGCGTAAAAGCTGCTGTTGCAAACGCTGGACACCCATTTGGATATAAAATGACTCAGGATGAAATGAGTAATTTTATTGAAAATAGAAATAAAAGAGCAACTTATAATTTTGGAAAACCAGACGACGGACCATCTTTCACAGAAACTACACAAGAAAAAGAAGAACAAAATTTTAAAAAATGGGCCCTCAGTGAACTTGGATTGATAGATAAAATTGTTTGTCCGCTCCTGATGATTAACGGAAAACAAGATCACCTTGCTCCGATAGGAAATATTTATTTTATGCTAGAGCACGGTCCTGTAACCGGAAAAGAAACTCGTATTTATCCTGACGATGGACACTGTGCTTTCAAACATTTCCAAGATTGGGCTCCTGAATCCTTTCGATGGTTAAAAGAAAAACTTATTCATTCAAAATAAGGATAAAAAATATGGAAACTAACAAAATAATTTCTAGTGAATTTTTAGAAAAATGCATCAGTGACCCAAATAATAGAATTATCGAAATATCTTCTGAACCAGAATGCAAAGATTACAAACAAGCACATATCCCTGGGGCAATTGTCTGGTTTTGGAAAAAATCACTATGGCACAAAACAGATAGACAATTCACGACAAATTCTGAAATGGCTCAACAATTAGGGGAAAATGGCATTAATCAAGATCAAAATATCATACTTTATAGCGATAGAGTCCAATATGGGACTTATGCATTTTGGGTTTTATCGATGTGCGGTCATAAAAATATAATCATGCTGGATGGTTCTCGTACAAATTGGATCGAAAAAGAATTACAGGTTACAAGTGAAATTCGTACTTTTGCAAAATGTGAATATCTTCAACAAGAAGAAGATTTCACTAGCAGAGTTGGAAGAGATAATGTGAAGGAGAATCTCACTAACAGCAACCGTATTCTATTAGATGTAAGATCTGAAGAAGAATTTTCTGGGAGAAGAGTCAAACCAGAACCAGGCATTGACCACGGAGCAGAACGACATGGACGTATTCCTGGAGCAAAACATTTATTCTATGCAGAGCTTCTAAACCAGAATGACACGTTCAAAGATGCAACAGAATTAGAAACTATTTTGAATAGCACAGGAATTTCCGTCTCTTCAGATAAAGAAATTGTCGTTTACTGCCGATTAAGCCATAGGGCTACACTTGTATGGTTCTGTTTAAAATATATTCTTGGAATGGATAATGTAAAAATTTATGACGGTTCCTGGACTGAGTGGGGTAGCATTGTAGGGTTTCCAATAGAAAATTAGTAAGACCAATACATTCAAAAATACCTAGAAAACTATAGATCTAAGGATTGAGTAAACCAACATAGTCATACCTGCAGCAAAAGGAAGTGTCAAAACCCAAGAAGTGATAATTTTTCCACAAACTGCAAGATCTAGAGCATTTATTCCACGTGCCATACCCACACCTATCACAGAACCAACCACTGTATGCGTAGTAGATATAGGCAATCCTAGCTGAGAACAAAAGAGTACCGTTGTTGCCGCTGCTAGCTGAGCAGAAAATCCATTCTGAGGAGTAATCTCGGTAATCTTTCCCCCTATCGTAGAAATAACCTTCCAGCCAGAGAGTGCTAATCCTGACACAATACCAACCCCACCTAATATGAGTACCCATATTGGCACTGGAACTTTAGACAAAGAAACTTTCCCTGTCATAAAGACATCCAGAACAGCAGAAAAAGGCCCTACAGAGTTAGCAACATCATTCGCACCATGCGCAAAAGCTACATAACCAGAAGTTAGAATTAACAAAAAAATAAAAAATTTATTAGTTAGAGAATTCTGTTCGTCTTCTGTTCCAATTTTATCTAGAATTTTTTTTGAAAAAAAAGCGATGATTATCCCTAAAAAACAACCCATTAGAAGAACAGTTACAAAATTCACAGGAAGTTTGAGATTTTTCATAGCTTTAAACACAAAGGACTGTAATAAAATGACCGAAGTAAAGAAAAGAATATACGGAGCAAAGAATCGAGTCGCTTTATCTTGATTTTCTTGATTTAAAATTTTTTGTCGAATGAAATAAAAAAGAGAAAAACCTAAAAATCCTCCAAAGAAAGGAGAAACAAACCAACTCATTACAATTTTGCTAAGTGTCCAATAGTCTAAAGAACTAGGTCCTTTTGCAATAAGTCCAAATCCTATAACAGCTCCTACGATTGAATGAGTTGTGGAAACTGGCATTCCTATAAGAGTGGCCGAATGCAACCATAAAGCAGCTCCTAGTAAAGCAGAAGTCATTCCAAGCATAAAAATAGTAGGATCATTTTCAAATAGAGAGGGGGAAACTATCCCTTTACGAATTGTAGACGTTACTGAACTTCCAACAAGGACCGCACCAAGAAACTCAGCTATAGCAGCAATAATGATAGCATTACGAAGGGTTAAAATCCCACTTCCAACTGCAGGAGCCATCGCGTTTGCAACATCATTAGCACCTATATTCCAGGCCATATAAAAGGCAAAAATACAAGCTAAAATTACTAAAATCCAAACTACTGACATTATTTATTTTCTCTAGACTTTAGAACTGCAAAAAAACTCGGACAGACGTTAAGTGTATATCATCATTCTTATGCTATTTACTGACTTTTCAGAATAATTCCCAATATCACCTAGTTCTTTAAATATTTTAGACCACCAAAACAGGTCAGCGGGTTTCATCTCGTCTTCCATAGAAAACATATTTGAAAGCATTTCAAACTGGGTTTTATCTACTTCCCATTCCTTTAAGCCTATATCATTAATCTTTTTTAAAACTGCACTTGCTTCGGACCCAGTCATTCCAGACTGCACGAGACTATCTAGAGATTCATAAATTTCGGAGGTTTCATTAAAAACATTTACGCATTTATGTACATACGATAAGAGGGAATCTCTCCAGGATTCAGGACAATTTGTTTTTCGAACTGTTAAAAGAAAAGCAATATCTTCCACAGTGTCTGCAATACTATCTTGCTGGGAAAGTAGATTTAAAAAATCGGACCTATTAACAGGCATGAAAATATTTCTGGGCAAATTGTCTCTGATTTCATTCTTGATTTCATCAGCACTATGTTCTAACTTTGAAATCTGCTTTGCGGTACTTCTAAGGGATTCATCGTCGTTATCCAAGAGTGCTTGAAAGAGAGGTTTAACCAATTCAACACAATCACCTACTTTTTTGAGGTGTTCCTGCAATGGACCAAAAGGTGACTTTGAAAATAACTGAACTATAGCTCTCATAATTTGCTCCTCAAAAATTTGCGGCTAATTTAACTTATCTTTTGTCTCAAGTCAATTTTTTTTTAACTAAATTCTTGCTCTAAAATCCATACTCCTGCACCAAGTCTTTCACTTATAAAAACTCTTCCATCCTGTGCAAGATATACATCGTCCACCTGTACTTGCACCACATGAAAATCATCCCAAATTCTAACCGGTGCCCTATTCGGGGTAGCAGGCACATAATGTGCTACTTCAGAAGGATTATAAGGATCTTTTATATCAAAGACCCGAAGACCTGCGTTAAAATAACATTGGAATACAAGGTTCGTCTCTATTCGAGAACCTGGTCTGTTTTCATGAAGATTGTGAGGACCAAATCTTCCTCCGTGGTCAACATAATCTCCTTCTGGAACTGGAAGCATTGAAATTACTTTCGGATTCTTCTCATCACTAATATCCACCACTCTAATTCTTTTAGTCATATCTTCGCAGTCATAAGAAATAAATTCATCAACCACTACAAGTAAATTCCTCTCTGGTAGTGTCAAAATTGAATGCGTTGATGCACTTTCATGATCAGGCAAATCTAGATGACTGATAAATTTTGGATTAGAGATATCATCTATATCTAAGATAATGAGACCTGAATCCCACCAAGCATTATAAACTCTATTTCCAACAGCATAGGGAGTATGAAGTGCAACACGTTTTGGATGAGTTCCTTGAGGCATTCCTTGCGTATTTATATATTCCCCCTTCTTATTTTTTCTATGATTGGTCATATGATACCAATCTCTTTCTTCCTCATTTTTCATTCCGGGGACCCACCATCTTCCAACTTCTTCAGGTTTTGTTGGATCTTGCAAATCCACAATTCTTAAAAATTGGTCTAGATATTCATCATCATCTCCAGGTAAGAATGCATATTTCCCGTCAATAAACCACATTCGATGGCACCCTTTTCCTCCAACAGGAAAAAAAGAAACATGTTTTAATTCAGGTAAATTTGACAAATCATACACATCAATTCCTGCTCTATGTGCACCCTCTTCACCCACATCCCATTGCTCATTATTTACGATCATCAAATCTCCTGAGATTTGCAGTTTCGTATTATGTGTATTGGGGGGTGCTGAAATCTGATTTACTAGTCTCGGCTTTGACGAATTAGAAACATCGACTACACTCACACCAGCTCTACTTAATCCGATATGACCGCATAGAAGATAATCTCCATGCAAAATAATCTGCATCACATCACCTTTACCCATTCCACCAAAATCACAATGACCTAATAGTTTAAATCCTTTGCCTTGTGCTTTTCTACTTTCTTTACCAGGTAATCCGCGACCAGGAAGCAGGACATCATTTACATTGCCAGACATAGATAGTCTCCGGGTAAGTGATGAAAAAAAATAATGAATTTTTACTACCGTAACATCTAGGCCTGATTTCGCAAAATATCGTAGAATTTATTTCGTTATCTTGCAGACAATAAACGAAAATAAAGTCAAATCCTTAAATAATTTTTACTTCTCTATCTGAAAAATCAATCTCAATTGAAAATTTACCTTCGTTCATAAGCCAAGGCTTTATAGTAAAACTTCTAGCCCCACTTGAATGCATTGGATCAGATTCTGCAATTTTAGTTGCTTCTTCCAAAGAATCTGCGCGTATAATTATCATTCCTTCTCCAGCCCAACTATCCTCTTCATGCTCCCTATCCTTCTCCCTGTGCGGTCCAGCAGCAAACATAATTCCCTTTTTTTCAATTTCAACCTGAAATTCCAAATGATCTTTCAAGTTTTCCATTATTGGACCCATTCCATTTACGGGTTTTGTAAAATATACATATAGTTGTTTTTGAAGAGTTCCTTTACTAAATTCCAAGAGATATCCCTTTCTTAAAGAAATTTATTTTCAATTAAAAAACGCTGCCCCTAATTAAAGGAGCAGCGTTTAAAATAATTACAACTGTTACGGAAAAACTACTTATAACCCTCAGCTTTTGCAGCTTCTTTCGTTACACTCAAATCCATACCTTCTGATCTAAGGTCAACGATTCTTTTCGCTTTTTTAAGCTTAAGTAGTACTTTACCCATATAATCAAACCATTTGTAATCTTTTTCGCTAGGATACAAACCAAAATCGATATCATTTACAGATGCTTTAACCACGGAGAAAGAAACCTTTCCACCTTTTGAAGTCAAATGCGTATGATATGTTCTAGCAAACTTTTCGTTGTTATCACGATGTAGTTTCATACCTTTAATGTATCCGCGAACATATTTCACTACTCCAGCTCTATCAGAACTAAGAGTTCTTGAGTTTGCCATCATAATCCAAAGATTATTTGCATAACGGCAATATGTTTCGACAGTACGAGCGAATCCTCTTTCGATAGCTATCGCTGCTTGTGGATTATTTAGACCAATCATTTGAACGATACCAGTTTTTAGAGCACTCATTCTTGTGTCGGTATTCATATTAACTGTTGTGAAATCTTTAGTAGACATACCATATTTAGGAAGAATGAATGTTCTCAATGTAAAATAAGAACCCGTAGCTTTACCAATACCAAGCTTCTTACCTTTTAGATCCTTTAAGGTTTTAATAGAAGACTTTGGAGAAGTTAAGAGTTTATTAGATTTACACCAGTAATTTGCGTTAAAAATTCCTTTAACTTTCGCTTTTTTAGAAATAGCAGAAAGAAACGCTCTATCCGCTGCACCACCAACATCAAGTGAGTTCGCAAGGATAGCTTGTCTCATCAGTTTGCCCTGTGGGAACTGTTTGACAGTATAATTGCCTTTCCCAAAAGTTTTATCAAAATAACCCATTCTATTTGCAACAGCACCAACAGAACCCATAACCGCACGGTGATGTCCGATTCTGAATGTTTTTGCATCGGCTGGTTTTGCTGTGTGCATAAAACTAACTACAAATGCCACAATTACTAGTACGCTTAAATTAATCTTTGAAAACACGAATATACCTCCCTTAAATTATTTCTAGAAAAATATTACATTCGCTAGAATGTAAAAAAACCAAAAATCAATAAATGTGTATTTAAAAGGATATTAACAGAAAAATCATTTTTTTCGCAATAGCTAAATTTTAACAACCTTTCAGATACGACAACAAAAACTACGTAGAGCAATTAGGAAACAATGAAAAAAGCACCCAGAACTGATAATATTCCACCTATTACCACATAAAAAGTAATGAGTTCCTGTTTACGAAGAAAAAACCATGAGAAAAGTATTACAATCAGTACTGATAGTCGTCCAATAGGAACAACCTCAACAACCTTACCGTTTTGTACTGCCATCCAAAAACAAAAAGATGCAAGCGCATTAAAAACTGATCCAAAGAAAGCGTTCTTAAAAGCACCTCTGTTGTTTTTATAAGAAACAATTTCAATTTTATTCGTTATGAAGATACTTCCCATTATCAAAGTTGCAATAAAATAAGAAACTGACATGCCAAAAGTGGAAGATGGAATGTACTCAAAACCATATCTCCGAAATACAAATGTAACTGCAAACGAAAGAGCAGAAAGTATAGGAACAGAATAATAAATGAGGGAAATATTCCTTTTTCTCTCATTTTTATCTATCACAAGAAGAATGCCTCCAACCATAATTAAACAAATTCCAAAAGCTTCCCTAAAATCGATTGACTCGTTTAAAAAAAAGACGGCCAAAATAGAAGACCATATCAATACCGTTTGCATCCAAATAGAACTTCTAGATGCACCTATCAGCCTTTGAGAAAGTAATCCAAGATAACGACCTAATAAAGAACCGAAAACTCCAACTAACAAAAACCAGAGAATCCCTTTCAAAGGCCAATGTTCATAGCTATCCTGAAATAAAAACATCCCTGTAGCGAAGAAAAAAGAAATAATATTTGCAATCAGAACTACCAGGGTTGGATTTATAAGACCAAGTGATTTTTGATAGAAAATACGTGCTGTTGCAATTAGAAATGCAGAACCAAGGGCAAAGAAATTAGGATGAAGGATATCAAACATTTTTGTTTCATTCTCAAAACTTAATCAGAATTTTAAGGATACTTTATGACATCCTACTAGGAAATAATGAGGAATGCACCCAAAACGGAAACTACTCCTCCAATTACCACTTTCATGGTTATAGTTTCTTGTTCTCTTAGAAAAATCCAAGAAAAAAGGATAACAAATAAAACGGAAAGACGGCCTATAGGAACAACTTCAACAACTTTTCCAAGATGTATTGCATACCAGAAAAACATAGCGGCAAATGCGTTCAAAAGTCCTCCTGCCATTGCATTGAAAACACCAGCCCGTGATATTTTTTTATTTTTAGAATCGTTCTTAAAAATTAAAAGACCAGAAAGAAAAATAATTGCAGTTGTATTTGAAACAGCCATTCCAAGAGGTGGAGAATCAATCCAGACTAAACCATATTTCCTCAATAAAAAAGTTAGCGCGAAACAAAAAGCAGTAAAAATAGGTGCAAAATAATAAATTGGCTTTATTATTATTCGCATTTCTACATCCTCTCTTACGAGTAGGATTCCCCCAAACATAACTAAAATAATGCCAGAAGCAACTATTAAATCTAAACTTTCACCTAAGAAAAAAACACCTATGATAGTGGACCAAATAAGAACAGATTGCAGAAAAACAGAAGTTCTAGCAGCACCAACTAATCTTTGAGAAACAAAACTAAAATATCTTCCTAGTAGTGAACCAAAAATACCCACTGTAAAAAACCAAAACAAGCCTTGAATCGGCCACTCAGACATTGTGCCTATACCAAAATAAAAGGCAACGGCAACAATAAAGGTTACAATATTTACAACAACAGTCATAAAAAGAGGATTAATCGTGTTTAAGGATCTTTGGTAAAAGATCCTTGCAGATGCAATAAAAAACGTAGAAATTAATGCAATTAAATTGGGATGTATTGTTTCTAACAAGTTGAATTCATTCTAGGACTAAGGCCCTCTATGAGAATTGACAAATCTAAAAAATCAGGAACCTTTCAACCAAGACTCGGCAGCATCTCTAACTAATTTTTCTTCAGGACTATTTTTTAAAACTAAATTAGGAGCAGGATTATGACCTACCTTCGCATTTCTCCAACAATGGTAGCGTATGGCTTTAGGAAAAGCATCCAAATTAATAGAATCGTAGAATGAACTAGGAATACTTTCAGGGTGACAGGGTTCCATCCTATCTTTTTCATAAATATTTGTTCGATCGCAAATTTTCCATCTGTCTTCTCTTTGCTCAAGAATAGCAACACTTCTACTCCACGTTGTGAAATCAAACTCTAAATCATCTATAATTCTTCTCTGGTACAGTACAAGGTCATATTCAGCTACTGCTCTAGTACCACGTAATCTAACCCAAGGGTTAGTAATTAGATGTTTTTGACTTTCGCCCTCATGTCTAATAATCTTCATTTTCTTCGAACCTGCAATAAATTCCTCCACAGTTCCAGTAAACCAAGATGTAGTTAATTTAGCATCAGAATGAAAACAATCCCTTATGGCATCCCAATCTCCAGTATCCCTAGCATAAATGGCAATCGAAAGTACATCCTTGATTTCACTCTTATACATATTTTCTAATACTCGAGTATCTGTAGACATAGGAATCAACCTTTTCAATAACAATGAATAATCTGGAAAGTACAACGAAAAGTACAACACTCAATCTAAGAAAAAAACTCACTCTCTCTGAATCGCTTGTTTCATAGAAATCGGAGAGAAAGAAAATGGCGTCCCCAAGGGGATTCGAACCCCTGTTGCCGCCGTGAAAGGGCGGTGTCCTGGACCAGGCTAGACGATGGGGACACACATAAATTCTTTATTAATCAAAAACAAAAATTCCAAAGCGAAATTTATACTTCTTTTTTTTACTATAGTCTAGCGACGTAACATAATCTAGAATACAAAAAAAATTAAAAGATACATACAGACTAAAAATCTGAATCTAAAAATCCATGATTTTCGATCAATTGAATTTTCAAATCTTCCCTTTTATTTTTTAAAGTTGTTGTCTTAGGTAAACTTTCTTGCGGCCATATAAAAAAATCTGTAATTTTTTTGTAATCTGCCAAACTTTCTAAGGATTTATTGATTTCATTTTTTACATATTCTAGTTTTTCTGAAGCTTCAACTAATTTCTCCTGTTCTTCATCAAGTAAAACAACTGCAAAAACTTCTTCACTTCCTCTCCTTGTTCTCTTACCTATAACGCAAACTTCTTTAAAAAATCCATTTTTCAATAATTCTTCTTCAATTTCTTCAGGATAAATATTCTTTCCCATTTCATTAATAATTACATTTTTAATTCTTCCACAAATAGTTAGGTTTCCTTTTTTATCAATACGACCAATATCACCTGTTTTAAACCAATCTTTATAAAAAACTTCTTCAGTAAGTTTGTCATTTTTATAATATCCGCTCATAACATTTGGACCCTTAATCCAAATTTCTCCCTCTTTGTCTTTGGTTGAATCCAACGATTCAACCCTAACCTCCACTCCAGGAATTGGAGGACCTACAGTATGAAAATATCTTCTGATACCAGGAAGGTTTGCATTCGTTACAGGAGAAGTTTCAGTTAATCCATACCCTTGAATCACTTCAATGCCTAATGAAAGCATATCAATTGAAATATCAGAGTTAAGTGGTGCACCCCCACTGACTAAATAACGTAAGTTGGGACTAAGAGAATTTCTAATCTTTGGAAAAATTTTACCTCCTAATCTTAGACAAAATCTAAATAACAGAAATCTTGAAGTTAAGAACAAAATCCAAAAAAGAACCCTCTTCATTGGAGAAAGATTAGAAACCTCTCCAAAAATTCGTTTATGAATCAATCTAATAACTGCAGGAACCATCAGACAGATCGTAATTTTTTCTTCTAACATCGATTCTCTCAATACCCTTGGATTTAAAGAGGATAAATAATGAATCCGTGCTCCTGATACGATTGGTAGTAAAAAACCTGCTGTGCTTTCAAACATATGGTGAAGCGGTAGTATCGAGAGAAATATATCTTTTTTACCACAATCAAAGATTTCAAGGACTGCATTCACGTTAGACGCTATATTTCCATGCGTGAGCATAACGCCTTTCGGAATACCCGTAGTTCCAGAAGAAAAAGATATTATCGCAAGATCTTCGGGTTTTGCGTCTCTTTGAATTTTATTGAATGAAACAGGATGTTTAACAGAACAAAAACTTTCCAGAGACAACGCTTTAAGAGGTTTCCCTAGTATCTCCTGCAATTCTTGAATACGTTCAATATTGGATTCATCAGCTAAAACAAACTCGGTCATAGAACGGTTCAAAATATTCGAAATTTCTTTATCACCCAAATTTATATCGAGCGGAACAATTACTCCGCCTCCGAAAAGGATTCCAAAAAAACCTATAGACCATTCTGGACGATTAGACGAGAACATTGCCACAGTTTGGCCTTCTCCAAGTCCCATCTCTTTTAATTTTTCTGCTAATAACAATGAAGAGTTTAAGATTTGAGTACGATTTAATTTAATCTTTTTACCTGCAGAATCAGAAGATGACACAGCAATTTCTTTTGGAAATTTTTCGACTGAATTTAAAAATAACTCTAATAAGGTCTGCATAATTAGAGATGCTCATAGAATTTATAAAATTAGTCAATAGACAAAAAATAGGAACATACTAATCTCAAAACATAATCAGTTTTTTGATTCAGGAGGAATCTTTTTACCACTTGGATCAAAACCTGAATCTTGAACTTCAATACCAAGAGTTTTTTGTATATCTTCATCTCTTATATGCTCTAATCGATCTGCCGTATCATGAAAATGACTATATGGAGCCTGAATTTCAGTCGAAAGATAAGATTCCCAAAGACGGTGACTCCTCATAAGCGCTATTGATTCTGAATCTCCTATTGCAGTGAGACCATACACGTTTCCCTGTCGATTAATCTTTTTCTTAAATTCTAAAAATTTCATTGTAATTGAAAGCCATAGTGGACGATGGATAAAGTGAAGCACAATGTGTTCTTTCGTTGCACCAAACCCATTTTCTTCTTTTGATCTATATATAATTGACAAAACATCTTCTTGAACTACTCTAAATCTCGTAATAATTTTGTTCAACAAACTTGAAAAAAGACCATATCTTGGGGAAATAATAACAACCAAAAAGAAAATCAAACCCGATAAAGTTGCCATCATTCCTGAGGTATTAGTATCTGAAAATCCAAAAAATGGAGGGAAATATATTGCAGAAAAATGTCCTAAAACAGCACTTGAAATTCCAAAAAACATACTAAGAAAAATCATTAAAGAAAGTCTATCCGTTAATAGGTAGGCGGTAGCTGCAGGAACTATAAGCATTGCTATTACGATTATACTTCCAACACTCTCGAAAGCGGCTACTACAGTAAGAGCTATTAGACCCATTAAAGCATAATGCATGAAGTCAGAATTAAAACCCAATGAAGTAGCATATTGAGTATCAAAAGTTGTAATTCTTAATTCCTTAAAAAATAAAAGTACAAAACAACTATTTAACAAAAACACAAAACTCAAAACCACGACCGCTCTAGGAACTTCAAAACCAACGAAAGCAATCATATCTAATACTATATACTCGACTGCACCATATAGTACACATCCAGGATCTAAACCTACTGAATCAGCAGTTTGTACAATAAGAACCAGGCCAATCGCAAAAAGTATTGTAAAAACAACACCCATGGAGGCCCCTTGATCTACATGACCGTGTTTATGAATCCACTGAGTCAATATAGATGTGACTACACCTAAAACTGCAGCCCCGAGAAACATAGTAAAACTAGCTTTACTAGAAGTTAAGAAAAATGCGATTGCTAATCCTGGAAGAACAGAATGACTTATTGCATCCCCCATCATAGACATTCTTTTTAAAACAAGAAAATTTCCTAATAGTGCACATGACAGGGACGCAAGTATGCCTGCAGTGACAATCCAAAAATCTAAAAAAGTCCATTCCATCTTTTCAACTCCCAAGCAACTCCTATTAAAACAAACATAAAAGTTAGACTTTTATTCCCTTCCCTAACTCCTTTGCTCTTCTTCTAATTCTTCTAATATTTTGCTTTCAATAATATGTTCGATGTCATCTACAAAATGATCAACATGACCTAATCCTACACCTGCGTAATTCAAAAGATATAATTCCCACAAATGATGATTTCGAAAAATTCTTACAGATTCCAAATATCCAGATTTCGTGAAAATCAATCCTTTTTTGGTTTTTATAATTAATTTTTTAAATTTTGAAAGTTCAACTGCAATCATTAATGATATCTTTTTCCAACTTCTAAAATTAAACAATTCTTCATAATCAATCATGAAATTTTTCAAATCGTCCTCTTTAAAAGATTGTCTTGAATTTACAATTTCATACATGGAACGAAGTAAATTTTGAATTAAAATACGGTACTGGAATCTTAAATTTCTATATAACTGAATGAACATGCCAGATTCAGAACCGAACAGAAAACTCAAAAGAAAAAGAATCCCGCAAACTAGTACAATTAAAGCTCCAGCAGGCAATTTTGGAACTAATGCACTTACTGCAGCTCCCAAAATTCCACTTATTGCACCAAGAAACGATGAAATAACAAACATTTTTTTTAAATTTGAAGTCCAGAATCGTGCGGAAATAGGAGGAATTATAAGTAACGCCACTACTAAAATTAGTCCAACAGCTTGCAGACCAATAACAGTAACTCCTACTGTCAAAAACATCATCATCAAATCAAGAGTAAAAACCGACCAGCCACGTGCAAGCGTATATTCTTCATCAAAACAAAGAATTGTAAATTCCTTAAAAAACATAACCGATAGAATTAAAACTACTAAAGCAGCTAGAAGAATTAACCAAGCATCACTAATTAACATAGACGCAGTCTTTCCATAAATAAACGAATCTAGACCAG
>TARA_B100000686_G_scaffold354824_2_pt1 | contig 18730 bp, 18 predicted proteins | sample TARA_B100000686 | Tara Oceans TARA_B100000686 (sample SAMEA2622733) | marine metagenome | biome: marine biome (ENVO:00000447); feature: marine epipelagic mixed layer (ENVO:xxxxxxxxx); material: "saline water (ENVO:00002010), including plankton (ENVO:xxxxxxxx)" | depth 150 m
GAAGACGATACAACTACAAAATTAAATTCAACTTATCTAGATAAAATAAAAATTTATCCAAAAGTTTTTGCTAAAAATTTTAATTTTTCATTGAAAACAAAATTTTTAAATTGTGAGATAAGTTCACCAGTTTTGTTATCTCCAATGGGGCACCAGGCTCAGTTTCATAAATTTGGAGAATTAGAAATGGCAAAGGGCGTAAATTTTGCTAATTCTGTCAGTTTTTTTAGTACCCAAAGTAGATATGCTTTTAATGAAATAAGAAAAAAAAATCCAAATGCAAAAATGATATGGCAAATTTTTTTATTTGGAAATAAAGATTGGATATTAAATGAAATCAAAAGAGCTGAAAATTATGGAAGTGAAGCAATAGCCTTGTGTCTTGATGCTCCAGTAAGATCACATAGATTTAAAGATAGAGAAAGCAGATATGATGCAAGAAAATATGGTAAAATGAGAAAGCTAAGTCAAAACCCCTCATTTGCATTAAGATATGATTGGAATATTATAAAATGGATAAAGTCAAAAACAAAAAAGCCGCTTATTTTAAAAGGTATACTAAACGTTCAAGATGCTTATAAGGCGAAGAAGCATAATATAGATATATTATGGATATCAAATCATGGTGGAAGAATGTTTAACTCGGGAATTTCCTCTGGAGAAGCACTTAAAAATATTCGAGAGAAAATTGGAAAAAAAGCAACTATTATTGTTGACGGAGGTGTTACAAAAGGTTCAGACGTTATAAAATATCTTTGTTTAGGAGCAAATTTTGTTGGAATTGGAAAACCAGCTATATATGGACTTATATTAAACGGACATAAAGGCGTAAAACAAATATTTGATATTTTAAAAAGCGAGCTAGAGACCGCTTCACTTAATGGTGGTTTTAAAAACTTAAAAGATTTCAATCTAAAAAGAATAGCTTTAAAAAAATGAAAAATCTAAAAACAATTTGTATTATTCCAGCAAGAGGGGGGTCAAAAAGTATTAAGTTAAAAAATTTAAGATTACTAAGTGGCAAGCCACTAATTTATTATCCTATAAAAGCGGCGTTGGATAGTAAAGTTTGTGATAAAATTTTAGTTTCAACTGATCACAAAAAAATTGCTGATGTAGCAAAACTATATGGTGCAGAGGTACCATTTTTTAGACAAAAAAAATATTCTAAAGACTTAGTTACTACAGAGGAGACTTTAAAAAATGCTCTTAAGCAAGCTGAAAATTATTATGGTATCAAATTTGATATTTGTATATTTTTGACTTGTACAAATCTTTTCCGTAAAGTTTCATGGATTAAGTATGCTGTAAATTACTTAAAACAAAATAAAAATTATGACAGTGTATTTGCTGTACATCACATATACAGACACTTTTGGCATTATAAAAACAATAAGCCAAAAAAAGTTCTGCCCTGGATGAAAAAATACACGTCAAGGCAGATAGCCCCAAAACTATTTCAAGAACAAACCGGATTAACATGTGCAACTCGATCTAAATTTTGGAGAAACGGCAAAAGAATTGGAAAAAAGACACATTTTATAATTAATAATGACCCAATCACATGTATAGATATCAACTCAGAGATAGAATTGGTTTTAGCCGATTCAATAATGAAATATTTAAAGAAAAATAAGATCAAATACTTTTAAAGGAGTGAAATAATGAATGTTGTAATTGTTGGATTAGGAAGCATAGGTGAATATTATCTAGAAATTATTCCTAAAATAGTCAAAAAAAGCAATATTCTTGTTATAGAAAAGGCAAAATTAAAAAAAAGTAAAAGATATACTCAAACTTCTTTCAATGAGATTTTAAAAAAAAAAATTAATATAGACTACGCAATTATATGTACACCTTCAGGTTTGCATTTTAAACATGCATCTTTTTTTTTAAAAAAAAAGTGCGATGTTCTTATTGAAAAACCTTTTGTGCTAAAACTAAATCATGCAAATGAACTTATTTCTATAGCTAATAAGAATAATTTGAAGTGTTGGACTACGCTGCAAAATAGATACAATTTAGCTACAAAAAAACTTAAGAAAGAAATAAACAAAAAAACTATAGGCAAAGTTAATCTTGTAGACTGTGTTCTTTTTTGGAATAGAGAAGCTACTTACTATAAAAATAGTGGATGGAGAGGCAAATTTTCTCTTGATGGGGGAGTTTTAACAAATCAAGCAATTCACTTATTGGATATGCTTATATACGTATTTGGTCCTATAAAATATTTTGATGCAATGGCAAGTTATAATAAATCAAAGTTAGAAGCCGAGGATTTAATAATTATAAATTTTAAACATAAAAATGGAATTCTTTCTTCTTTTAAAGCAACAACTAGAGCTAATAGAAATTATAGAACAGCTATAGATGTTATAGGTTCTAAGGGAAGATATATAGTTAAAGGTATTGCTTTAAATACATTTAACATATTTACAAAAAATTATATTTTTGAGGATAAGAAAAATTCACAAAAATTTAATGATGGAAAGGGATTTGGTCACTTGGAAGTTTTAAGAGAGTTTTTATCCTCTAAAAAGAAATCTTCTCAAAACCTTGAAATATCAAAAAATATATATGTGTTGGAGGTTATCCACTCAATTTATAATTTGATTAAAAATAGAAAAAAATATAATAAGATTAAGAATATTAATAGCCCCCTTGGAAAATGAAAAATAATTTAAAAGTACCTTATCTTAGTAACAAAGAGCCCACTAAAGATATTACACAGGATGATATAAATTATAAATTACCAAAAGTTACTAGTAAAAAAGAAGTTTTAGTTAAGGTATCTAAAGATATTGTTTTTTCAAAAAAAACATTGCCCATAATAGCTGGACCAAATGGAGTAGAGTCTAGGGAATTAATATTTAAAGTTGCGAAGTATTTAAAAAAAATTGGAATAAAAATAATCAGAGGTCATGCTTACAAACCTTTAACATTTCCATATAGATCCAATCAATATAAGGAGTCTCTTGAAGTAGGAATGGATTGGATGGATGAGGTGAAAAAATATTTAGGAATGAGTGTTGTTACAGAATTAACTGAAATTAAACATTTAGAAAGGGTACAAAGGACTTCTGATATTCTTCAAATAGGTTCAAGAAACATGCAAAATCTTGAACTTCTAAAAGAAGCTGCAAAAACTAATTTACCAATAATTTTAAAAAGGCATTTTGGAGCTAGTTTACGAGATATGCTTGGCGCAGCAGAACATATTTTAGTCGAAGGTAACAGTAAATTAATTTTGTGCGAAAGAGGAGTGTCAAGTCCACATACTCATAGAATCACATCAAGATTTATGTTAGATGTCCAAGCTATTGTAGCGTTAAAAGAGTTAGTAAAATTTCCTGTAATATCAGATCCAAGCCATGCTTCTTTCTGGGCACCTTGGGTTCCTAGTCTTGTTTACTCATCTATAGCAGCAGGTTGTGATGGTTTAATAATTGAGATGCATCCTGACCCAAAGAAATCGGCTGTAGATCCTTTGCAGCCTTTAAATTTTAAGAAATTTAAAGAAGTTTTAGTTAAATCAAAAAAATTATCAAAATTTTTTAATAAAAATATTATTTAACATCAATGTTTTGCCATATAATTGGTTTCCCGCTTAAGAAACCCAGATCAGTAAAGTTATGGACTGAATTTTTTAAACAAAAAAAAATTAATATAAATATGTCAGCTCTTGAGGTTCATCCAAATAATTTTGTGAAAGAGATTACTAGGTTAAAAAAAGATAACCATTTTTTAGGTAGTGCTATAACTATGCCGTATAAAGAAAAAATAATTAAACATGTAATATATGGTAACCAAATATCAAAATATTCAAAATCAATTAATTTAATAATTAAAAATAAAAAATCAGAATTAGTTGGTTATAATACAGATGTTTTAGGAGCTTTAAAATCCTTAGAAAAAGTTAAAAAAAAAAATATTATTATTTATGGATTTGGAGGGACAGGAAAACCCTTGTTTTATATATTAAAAAAAAAATATAAAAGTAGCAAATTTTTGATCATCTCTTCGAAAAAACAGGTTAATATTAAAAAGTTTAAAAATGTTATTGTAAAAAAAAAAATACAAAAAGAAGATCTTTTTAATTTGGATTTATTTATAAATTGTAGCCCATTAGGAAGTGATTTAAAAAAAAAATTTATTAAAATGTCTCCTTTAAATAGAATTCATTTTAAGCAAATAAATAAAAAAGTTTTTATTTTTGATATTGTTTACAAGCCAAAAAAAACATTATTAAATAAAATTTGTAATGATTATGGTATAAAATATTTAAATGGAATTAAAATGAATACTATACAAGCAGCTGAAGCTTTAAAATATATATCTTTAAAATTAAAAAAAATAAGATGAGTAGAAATAAAATAAAAATTTTTCACGATACAAGATTTAAAGATAAAAGGGGTTATTTATGGACATCTTGGAAGAAAAATAAAATTAAACTAAGATTTAATCATGATAAATTTGCTGTCTCAAAAAAAAACGTTTTTAGAGGTTTGCATTATGATAATAAAACTTGGAAACTAGTTAGTTGTGTTTATGGAAAAATTTTTCTTGTAATTGTAAATTTAGATAAAAAATCAAAAAATTATTTTGATTGTAAGAAATTATATTTAGATCACAAAAAAAATTTAACTATATTAATTCCACCTGGCTTTGCTAATGGTCATTTATGTTTATCTAAAGAATGTGTTTTTCATTATAAACTAAGCTATCCAGGAAAATATGCCGATGTTAAAAGTCAAAAAACATTACTATTCAACGATGAAAGATTAAATATTAAATGGCCAATTAAAGAAAAATTTATTTTAAGTAGTAGAGATCAAGGATAAATAATGGAACTCTCTATTTTAATTCCAACATTAAATAGAACAAATTTTTTAAAAAAAATATTAACTTATTATTCTAAAATAAATTTAAATGCATATGTTTATATATTAGACAGTTCAATTGATGATATTGCAAACGAAAATCAAATATTAATAAAAAAAATTAACAATGAAAATTTTAAGTATCACAAAATTTTCGGAAAAAGTTGCCAAGTTCAAAAAAAAATTATGCCTCAAATAACAACTAAATATTGTGTTTTTTCAGGAGATGATGATTATTTTTGTAAACAAGGTTTAGAAGATACAATTAATTTCTTAAATGAAAACAATGATTTTATTGCTGCTCATGGAAAAATATTACATGTTACTTTTGAAAATAATGATCAAAATTCAATTATTGATGTATCTAACTACAAACCTCTTGGATTTGATAACTGTCAAGAAAAATCAATTGATAGACTAATTTTTACTTTTAAAAAATATCAAACATCAACTTTTTCAATACATAGAACAGAATCATATATGCAATTAATGAGTTATATTGATGAAAATATTAACCAAATTCAATCTATTGAAATGAAGTATGAAAATATTTTTAACGATGAGTTATTACCAAATTTTTTGTCTTGTTGTTTTGGAAAAAATAAATTTATTGATAAACTTTATATGATTAGAACATCAGTATTTTCTCCTAGAGATAAAAATTTTTTCTCTCAAAAAAAAATATATGATTATTTTACAAATAAAAAAGGTAAAGAAACTATAAAAAAAATTAAAAAAATCTTAACTAAGGAAATAACAATTTTAGATAAAAATAATTTATTTGAAAATGAAAAAATTATAGACGAAGAAATAAATAAGTTTATTAAAAAAAATTATCTTAATCATAAAAAATATATTTTTTTAAAAATTCAAAATATAATAATTTACATTTTAAAAAAAATTAAACTTTACGAAATTATAAAAAAATATTTTAAAAAGAAAACTTATAGTTTTGATATCTTTAATGATAAAAAATATAAAGACCAATTTAAAATTTTTTATAATTTTATTTTATATTAAAGTTTAATTATATTAATTGACTTAGATGTATAATGACTAAATATATTTTTTTTTTCTGAGTATTTTTCATTTTCAAATTGCCCAGAATCAACTATTTCATCAAAACCTAATTCAGGTATAAATTTTCTATATTCTTTAATCCTTGATAACGGTGGGTTATTGTATTTATCTACAAAAACAGTAGAGTCTATGGATATTCTTATTTTTGAATTTCTATTTCTATTAGTGTTATGTATCATAGCATAATCAGAAATATAAATATTTCCAGGTTTAGGTAAGAATTTTATTTTTTTATAATGATCCATTACCCATTTCATTTTTAAATATGACTCTGATCTAACTAAATATTTTTCATCAAATTGTTTTGGCTCATAAAATAATAGATTATTGTTTTTGTAATCACCAAAAATTGGTGCAAAACAATTCATTCCCCAAGGCCCTTCAACCCAAGCATCAGAATGAGCGTGGGATGTATTTAAACCTCTATTTAAGTTATCTTTAAGGTCTTTACCAAATTTTATTCTAATATTAGGAGTCATTCTAAAGAATCTTAATTCTTTTGGCGCTACATTAGTCATTTCTTTAATAATTTCACACCAAGTTTTTAATAATAGATTATACTCTAAATTATATTCTCTTTTTGGAACAACTGCACCGTTAGGTGTAACATTTTTTCTATATGATTTTTTTTTTTCAATTTTTTTTAAAAAATAGTTATCATTTTCTTGGTAATTTATATTGAATGCTTTTGAAATATAAGATTTTAAAAATATTTGAAATTTCTTATTCAAATATTTTGGAATTTTATATTCTAAAATTAATGGATGTTTAAACTTTAAATTCCATTTTTTTTTTAATGAAGCCATTCTATTTATTCTATAATTTAAATTTTTACCGATCATAAGAATTTAATTTCTTTTTTATGTGCTGGACTTCTTAATCCATAAGTTTTTTTAAATTTATCATCATCATGAGGATAATGATAAATATATCTTTTGCCCAAATTAAGTAATTTACTGGTTTCAACGAGATCAGTTTTTCTATATTTGCTTTTTTCATCTTTTCCATAAGTAAACTTAGGCTCACATAAATTATCTATGGAGATTCTATTGCCACACTTTTTATTTCTAATTGTTTGATGATAAATTATATTGTCCGCAATTAAAATTTCACCAAATTTTAATTTAAAATTTAATGGTTCAATAAATTTCTTTGCAATCTCTAATTTAATATTTGTAGGTTTGCCAATTAAAAGAGAGTAGGGTAATTTTTTAATATTTTTTTTCAATCTCCAAAATTTAATATAATTATTTTTTATGTCTCCTCCAATATTATAAAAAATTGCAAAACAATTTGTTGAAAAACCTGTTGGACTGTCTACATGTAAAGTACTACTATCTTGTATAGAAAAGTTTTTAGGAACAAAATCTCCAAATTTAATTCTTACTGGTAAACTCGTATACCATTTTTGTACGTTTACTCCTAGATTGTTAATACATTCATAAAATTCTCTCATAAATAGATTGTATTCTAAGCTTGAATAATATTTTGGAACAATTAGTCCCGAAGTTGATATATTTTTAAAATTGTTTCTTTTAATAGTTTTTAATATATTCTCTAAATTTTTAAAATCTTTAAACTTAAATGCCGAATTTAAAAATATTAAAGCCGAGTTCTGTAACTTTTTTATTTCATCAGATTTTAGTTTAATTTTGAATAAAAAGGGTGCAATTATTTTATAATTTTTTTTAGTAAAATTTTTTTTAAAAATTTGATATCTTTTATTTATATTTATTTCTTTCATTTATTAACTTGTAATTTGCAAAATGTTTAAAACCTTTATCAACTTTTAATGTTTTAAATATAGAATCTTTAAAATCGTATTTATAATTTTTACCAAGTTTAGTGAATTTTTTAAAAGAAATATATTCATTTTTTCTGTCACTATGAATTTTTCTAGCATAATTATTATTTTTTCTTAATAATTCAAATGTTGTATCTAATGATATTCTAGTATTACAATTTTTTTTTCTTACTGTTTTATGTAGAGTAGCAAAATCAGAAATAATTAAGTTTCCTTTTTTTGTAATAAACCTTACTTTTTTAAAATATTTTATATATTTTTCCCCCGTTTGAAAATTTTTAAGTGGTCTAAGCCATTTTTCATCTAATTTTCTCGGATGATAAAATTCCATTTTATTATTATTGATATCCCCAAAAATTGGGATATGCAGGTTAACACAATTAGAGCTTTCTCCGGCCCAACTATCACTATGAGGTTTTTCAGTAGCTCTGTCTCTCGAATAATAACTTTTTGGAATTTTTCTAAATTTTATTCTAATATTTAATGGTATGTGAAATTTAATTATATAATTATTTATTTTTAATGATTTAACTATATTTACAAAATTTCTAGTTATTAAATTAAATTCTTTAGAGGTTTCTTTTTTAGGAACTACTGCCCCATTGGGAGTTATAAAATTTAAATTTTTTTGATTTAAATTATAGTAGTCTATTAATTGTTTTTCATTTTTTAATTTATATGAACACGTTGCGCTTTTTGATAGATATTTAATTACTGAATTATTAAATTTAAGCAACAATTCTTTATCTATATGATGAGATATTATTAGAGGTGAAATTTTATAAATACTTTTAGCATTAAATATTCTAAAGTCTTTAATTCTTGTATACAGTGACATATATAATTAATTGATATAAACACTATTAATAAAGATAATTTTATTTATAACAATTTAAAACTAATAAATTATGAAAAAAGCAATTATTATCAGTGGTGAACTTGCCCAGGATCATGAATTTATTTATCCATTTTATAGACTGTTGGAAGAAGAGTTTAGTTTAGATGTATGTTTAATTGGTGGCAAACCCGTTAAAGGTATTTTGGGCACTTTATTACCTCCGAATAAAAATTATCCTATCAAAAATATTGATCAGATCGAGATAGGTAATTATGATCTACTAGTATTACCTGGAGGTGTAAAAGCAATGGAAAAAATTAGATTAGAAAAAAATTTAATAAAATTTATATCTGACTTTAACAACGCTGGAAAGGTTATTGCATGTATTTGTAGCGGTGTACAGCTTTTGATATCTGCAAAAGTAGTTAAAAATAGAAAAATTGCAGGATATTATAGTTTAGAAGACGATATAACTAATGCCGGAGGAATTTATACCGACCTGCCCGCTGTAGTTGATGATAATATTGTAACTACCGCACACTATAAAGACATGGGGCCATGGATGAAGGCTGCAATTTCTCTAATAAAATAAATTTTTAATGACTACTTTAGCAGAATATGATTCTAAAAGAGTTTTAAAACCATGGGGATCAGAATATGTAGTCTATAGAGATAAAAAAAAAATATCTATAACATTATTAAATATAACAAAAAATAAAACTACATCATTTCATTGTCATCCTAGTAAAAAAACAGGCTTTATTTTGCTATCTGGTAAAGCAATCGTAAGACTTGGATTGGAAAAAAGAGATAAAATAAAGTTTAAGGCAATTTCAAAATTAATGATAAGACCTGGCTTATTTCACTCGATAAGATCTTTATCAAAAAATTTTATAGCACTTGAATTTGAAACTCCTTCAAATAAAAGAGATTTGGTGAGATTGTATGATAATTATGGAAGAAAAAATAAACCTTATGAAAATCAAAAAAAAAATCTTAAAAAATTATCTATTAATGAACTTAAATTTGAAAAACCTAAATATAACATATCAAAAAAATATATAATAGGTTCGAATTCTATTTTCTTAGAGAATCACTTTAATTTTTCAAAAACTAATAAAAGACCTAATGATGAGATATATGCGGTTTTAGAAGGAAATGTTATAGATAAAAAAAGAAATAAAGTGCTTTCAGTAGGAGACATAGTTAGAAATGAAACACTTAAAAAGTTATCTAAATCTTTTAAAATAAATAGTAAAATAATTTTTTTAAGAGTTATATAAAATATGAGTAAAATTGATGTTCTATTAATTACCCCGCCTTCTCGAATAGAAGTTTACCAAAATTTATCAAATGAACTAGCAGCTATAGAGCCACCAGTTTGGTCATCTTTAATAGCAAATTATTTAATTAAAGCGAATTATTCTGTTAAAATATTAGATGCTGAAGCAAGCCATCTGACACATAGAGAAACTGCTGAAAAAATAATTTTAGAAGATCCTAAACTAGCAGTATTTATAGTTTATGGACAACAACCTTCGGCCTCAACACAATGTATGCCAGCTAGCAGAAAAACTGCAAAAATACTCAACGAAATTTCAAAAAAACAATTAAAAACAATTGTAATTGGCACACATCCATCAGCACTTCCAAAAAGAACTTTGGAAGAAGAACCTTATGATTATGTTTGCAAAGGAGAAGGTCCGCTTACGATAAAGATATTATTAGATTATTTAGATGGAAGAGAAAAAAATATAAAAAATGTTCCAGGTCTTTGGTATAAAGACAATGATCAAATTGAATTTAATAAAACTGCTCCTATAATTGAAAATTTAGATAAAGAATTAAATGGTCAAGCATGGAATTTGCTTGATATGACCAAATATAAATCACATAATTGGCATGCATTTAATAATTTAGAATCTAGACACAAATATGCTTCACTACAGACAAGTCTTGGCTGCCCATTTAAATGTACTTTTTGTTGTATTAATGCTCCATTTGAAAAAAATACCATAAGATTTTGGTCTCCAGAAAATATTATGAAACAAATTAAAATATTAGTTGAAGAATATGGCATTTTCAACATAAAGCTGCCAGACGAAATGTTTGTTTTAAATCCAAAACAAGTTACAGGAATATGTGATGAAATTCTTAAAACGGATTATGGAAAAAAATTAAATTTCTGGGCTTATGCAAGAATTGATACATTAAATGATCAAGAAATGTTGATTAAAATGAAAAAATCTGGTTTTAATTGGTTAGCGATTGGAATTGAATCGAGCTCAAAACATGTTCGCGATGGTGTAATTAAAGGTAGATTTGATAATCAAAATATTGAAGAAATAGTTAAGAAAGTTAGAAATATGGGATTTTATGTTGGAGCAAATTATATTTTTGGTTTACCCGATGATGATCTGGACTCTATGAAGCATACCTTAGATCTTTCCATGAGAATTAATAGTGAATGGGCAAATTTTTATTCTGCAATGGCCTACCCTGGCTCAGCTCTATATTCTTTTGCTCAACAAAAAAAATGGCAATTACCTGATGATAAGAATGGACCTGGTTGGATTGGATATTCACAACATGCATTTGAAACTTTACCATTAAGAACTGAAAAAATAAAAGCTTCTCAAGTTCTAAACTTTAGAGATGATGCTTTTAATGAATATTTTAATAATAATGATTATTTAAAATTAATTAATAAAACTTTTGGCAAAAAAGCAGAGAGTCATATTAAAAAAATGACAACTCATAAAATTCCAAGAAAACATCATTCGCAAAAAGTAGATTATTAATTATTAACGATCTTTTTTATAGTTTTGTAAATTTTATTAGCTGAAGGTGTGCCATTTTCAGTTTTTTTGGATGTACCCGAAGATCTATTTTCTAAACCTAAGGCGGTAACACTTATCTTTGTTTTTTGCATTAATTTATATGCTATAGTTGAAGTTATTCCGCAATCTGTAAAAGAGGCGTCAATTACTATTCCTTTTTTTGATTTTTTTAGAAAATTATAATCTTTTTTGCTTAGTTTAAATGGACTAAGCCAAAGAACATTTATTAAATTACATTTAATATTATCTTTTTTTAATAATTTTATAGCATCTAAAGCAGTAAAACGCGCTGATGAAATAGCAAAAATTGTAATTTTTGCTTTATTTTCATAAATATTTTTTATCTCTAATTCAGACTTATAAGAACTTCTATGTTCGCTAACTAAATATGGGTCTTTATCTTTAATATATTTTTTCCAGACAATTTTATACTCATTTGGTGTTATTGGAGCACATACTTTTAAACCTGGCATGTGTATAAATGGAGAATGGTAATTATTACCATGCAAAGGACCTTGTCCTTGGTTAGCTTCAGAAGCTATAGCTCTTACAAATACTGGTGCACCATAACCAAAAATTTCTTTTGCTTTAGCGGCGTGCATGACTAAAGGGCTAGAGTTTAGCCATAAAAAACTTTGAAATCTTAAAACAATTATTGGTCTTGAGCCCACTATTGAAGCACCAACAGCTGTTCCCATTCCAGCAGTATCTGTCATTGGTAATTCTATGATACCTTTTTTTTGTTTTGGAATAGTATTTTGAACCCATCCAACTGCAGTAAGGCATTGACCTATAACAAAACCTTTTCCACTATCTAAATGTTTTTTTGTAATTTGTCTTATAGTTTCCGCAACCGTCTTTGCCATAAATTATTAGCCCATTTATTATATATTTTTTCAATTTTATTTATCTCTTTATCTAGACCTAAATTAAATAATGATCTCTTTGTTATTTTATATCGATCCCATTCTAAATTATTATCTCTTCCTGATCCTACATGCCATGTATCTCTACAAGTTCTTATATTTATTAAAGCTGGAAGTTGATGTTTAAATTTTGAAGTCCAATAGTTAATTACCCATGGGTTGTCAGCAATATCTATAGATTTCATTCCTAAACTTTTAACTAAATCAACTAATTTCCATGATCTTCTATCTTTAGTAGGTGTTAGTACTGATAAATCATTGTCCTCACAAATAAATAAAATTTTTAATTTTTTCGTTGCTGCATCAGCTAGTGCAGCCAAAACAAAATCTTCTTCAGCCGCTCCATCTCCAAAGATGCATACAATTTTTTCTTTTTTTTTTACAAGTGCTATACCATTTGCTATAGGAACTTGATCACCAATTAAACCACAATGCCCTACAATTTTTTTTTTAATATCATGTATCATTGGAGAACCGCCTTTGCCACCACAGCAACCTGACTTTAGTCCAATCAACTCATCTACTAGTTTAGTTTCATTTCCTCCAAATGCTATATATGGCGCATGTCCTCTATGTTGAGTAAGTAAATAACTATTTTTCATTTGCAAAAATATTCCTGAGGCAACAGCTTCTTGCCCCAAAGATAAATATACTAGAGGTGTTGTTTTATTGTGCTTATGTGCTTTTTTAACTTGTATTTCAAAATTTCTAATTTTTGACATCATGCTAAAAAATTTTAAACTTAATAATTTTGAAGTTTTTTTTTCTATATTGTTGATGTATCCTAATTTATAATTTCTCATTAAATTAATAGTATATTTTTTTTGAATTGTTATTGACAATATAAATATTTTTTACCAATTGACAAAAGTTAAATTATAATAGTAATTAAATTAAACAACATTATTATAAAAATACACAAGTGATAATATCAAAAACACCCTATAGAATATCTTTTTTTGGAGGAGGTACCGATTATCAAGAATGGTATAAGAAAAACGGTGGCCAAGTTATATCAACCACAATTGACAAATATTTATATATTTTTTGTAAAAAACTACCTAAATTTTTTGATTATAAATACAGGTTTTGTTATTCAAAAATAGAGGTGGTTAATCGGATATCAGACATTAATCATAAAGCATTTAAAAAAATTTTGTTATATCATAAAATTAAAGAAGGTGTTGACATACATTATAATGGTGAGCTACCAGCCAGAAGTGGAATGGCATCTAGTTCTGCTTTTACAGTTGGGCTATTAAACGCTTTATATACTTTAAAAAAAAAACAAGTTACAAAAAAAATTTTAGCAAAAAAAAGTATTTATTTTGAACAAAAAATTCTAAAAGAAATTGTTGGATGTCAAGATCAAATAGCAACTTCGATTGGTGGTTTTAATATAATTAATATAAATAGAGATTCAAATTTTAATATATTAAAAATAAAAAATAAAAGATTCTTAAATAATCTCAATGATTCTTTATTTTTGGTGTTTACAGGTATTAACAGAACAGCCCAGGATATTGCTAAAACTTACGTAAAAAAATTAAATAATTCAAAAAAAAAATATATGAGAGACATTGAAAACACGACCGAACTTGCCATAAAAGCAATTTATAGAAATAATCTCTTTGAATTTGGTAAACTTTTGGATGAAAATTGGCAAATTAAAAAAAAATTAAGCAAGATTATTACAAATAACTCCATAGATGAAATTTATAATTTAGGTTTAAAAAATGGTGCTTTAGGTGGAAAGATTTTAGGAGCAGGAGGTGGGGGTTTTATTTTGTTTATGGTTTTAGAAAAAGATAAGGAAAAGTTTTTAAATAAATTTAAAAACTTTACTATAATTCCATTTAAATTTGAGGACAAAGGTAGTCAAATAATTTTAAACGATAAAGAAAATTAAATAATTGTGTATATTTTAGGAATACATCCAGGAGGCCATGATACTTCAGCTTCTCTATTAAAAAATGGTAAAATAATAATAGCCGTTGAAGAGGAAAGATTTAGTAAAGTAAAACATTCTACAAAATTTCCTGAATTAGCAATAAATGAATGTCTAAGATATGCAAAAATTAAAATTAACGAAGTAGATGTTATAACATTGAGTGGTGACTATAAACTTCATATACAAAAAAGATACTTAGAGAATTGGTCAAAATATTTTCCAAAAAATAAACATAGAGTTATTTCTGAGTTCAATGATTTCCAAAAAATATCTTTAATTAACGAATATATTAGGAAAAAATATAATTTTAATGGTATCATTTATCAATGCAGACATCATTTAGCGCATTTTGCGAGTTCATATTATATATCAAACTTTAAGAAGTCCGCACTTTATAGCATTGATGGTGTAGGTGACTATGAAAGTTCCTTGTCAGGCTACGTAAAAAATAATAACTTTAAAATATTTGATGAATGTACTGTCTCCTACCCGCATTCTATTGGATTAGTTTATACAGCCATAACAGCTTGGTTAGGTTTTATACCTCATTGCGACGAAGGAAAAACTATGGGATTAGCTCCATATGGAGACTATAAAAAGTATTATTTAGAATTTAAAAAAATTATCAAATTTGAAAAATTCGGAAAAATATCTATTAACCTAGACTATTTTAATTATCCTTTTCATAGGAGAAGTAATGTCTCCAACAAATTCTGTTCTGTCTTCGGTTCACATAGAAAAAAAAATCAAAAATTAACAAAAATACATATGAATGTTGCCGCAACTCTTCAGTTTTTTTGTGAAAAGACATTAATACATGGTCTAAATTATTTATATAAGAAAACAAAATCTTCAAATTTATCACTAGCTGGAGGTGTTGCGTTAAATTGTGTAGCAAATGGAAAAATATTTAAATATACAAAATTTAAAAATGTGAGTGTACAACCCGCTGCAGGAGACGCAGGAACTTCCTTGGGAAGTGCTTTGTATTGGTACAATTGTGTAAGAAAAAAAAAAATAAATAAATTTAAAAAATTATCAATAGAAAAAAATATTTATGCTGGTCCAGAATTTTCGGACTATGAAATATTAAAAGAAATAAAAAAAAATAAATTAAAATATAAAATTAGTAAAAATATTTACAATGAAGTTTCTCAATTATTAAAAGAACAAAAGATTGTTGGTTGGTTTAATGGTAGAATGGAATTTGGACCAAGAGCACTTGGAAATAGATCGATTTTAACTTCTCCTTATCCAAATAAAATGAAAGACATATTGAATTTAAGGGTAAAAAAAAGAGAGTCTTTTAGACCTTTTGCTCCAGCAATTTTAAGAGAAAGAGTTTATGATTACTTTGAATTTACACATGATTCTCCCCATATGCTTTTTGCAATGAATGTTAAATTAAAAAAGATTAAATCTATACCAGCGGTAACTCATATTGACAAAACTGCTAGAGTTCAGACAGTTGATAAGAAGAATAATGAGAAATTTTATAATTTGATTAATGCTTTTTATAAGAAAACAAATATTCCTGTGTTATTAAATACTTCTCTTAATATAATGGGACAACCTATTTGTTATGATCCTAGTGATGCAATAAAAACTTTTTTACAAAATGATATAGATTATTTAATTTTAAATGCAAAATATATCTTAAAAAAATAAAAATGAATTTTCGACATAAATTAATGGAAAACAATTTTAACCAGTTAGATATAAATACTGTTATCAATTTTTTGAAAAGTAGCAAAAACAATAACCTAATTTTAACGCAGTCAAAATATGTTAAAAAATTTGAAAAAAACTGGTCTAAATGGCTTGGTGTAAAATATAGTGTATTTGTTAATTCAGGTTCATCAGCAAATTTTTTAAGCATGTCTATACTAAAAATTTTAAAAAAAGGAGGAGAGGTAATTGTGCCGACACTAACTTGGGTATCTGATGTGAACTCTGTAATTTATAATGGTTTCAAACCAATTTTTGTAGATATTAATCCAAAAAATCTATGTATGGATGAAGATAAAATAATTAAAAAAATTAATAATAAAACAGTAGCTATTTTTATGACTCATGCGCAAGGATTTAATGGATTAACAACAAATTTACTAAAAATTCTAAAAAAAAGAAAAATAGAGCTGATTGAAGATGTTTGCGAGTCTCATGGTGCTACTTTTAATAAAAAAAAACTAGGAACATTTGGTTTAATGTCCAATTTTTCTTTTTACTATGCCCATCATATGTCTACGATTGAAGGAGGTATGATTAGTACAAATAATAAAAAAATTTATCAAATTGCAAGAAGTTTAAGATCACACGGTATGTTGAGAGAAATTGATTCAAAAATTGAAGAAAAAAAAATTATAAAAAAATATCCAAAGTTATCACCAAAATTTATTTTTATACATAAAGGATTTAACTTTAGAAATAATGAAATTGGTGGATTGCTTGGTCTAAGTCAATTAAAAAGATTAGATAGAAATATTAAAAAAAGAAATGAAAATTTTAGATATTTTTTAAAAAATTTAGATAAAAATTATTTTGTTGGAGATTATAATATGGATGGAATAAGCAACTATGCATTTCCTTTAATTTTAAAAAAAAAGAGTTTTGTACTCAGAAAAAAGTTAGAGGAAACTATGAAAAAATATAAAATTGAATATCGCAGAGGGAATGCGGGTGGCGGCAATCAATTAAGGCAACCTTATATATCTCAAGAAACTAAACATATTAAATTAAGTAATTTCAAAAACGTAGAGCATATCCATTTTTTTGGATATTACATAGGAAACTATCCAGGTCTCAAAAAGAATAAAATATTAAAATTAACAAAAATATTAAATTCATTTAATACATAGAAATGAATAAAATTAAAATTTTAATTACAGGTGGGGCGGGATATATAGGCAGCAAACTTTCTACGAAACTAGTTTCAAGCAGATATAAAGTAACGGTTTTAGATAATTTAAAATTTGATGATGCTTCTTTAAATCATATTTTTTCATATACAAATTTTAACTTTATTAAAGGCGATGTAAGAAATAAAAAATTATTAAAATCTTTAGTAAAAAAAAATGATATAATTATTCCTCTAGCAGGATTAGTCGGAGCTCCACTTTGTGAGAAATTTAAAAAATATGCAACTGAAATTAACTTAAATAATATAAAATATATTGTTAATATTTTGAATAATAATCAGAAAATTATTTATCCAACATCAAATTCAGGCTATGGAGTTGGAAAAAAAAATAAATATTGTGACGAAAACTCTCCATTAAATCCAATCTCACACTATGGGATTACTAAATCAGAAGCTGAAAAAGTAGTTTTAAAATTTAAAAACTCAATTTGTTTTAGATTGGCAACAGTATTTGGTTATTCTTATAGAATGAGAACAGATTTATTGGTAAACAACTTTGTTTACAAGGCTATTAAAGAAAATAAATTAGAACTATATGAATCACATTTTAGAAGAAATTTTATACATATAAATGATGTTGTTGATGCTTTCGAATTTGCAATTAAAAATTTTAATAATTTGAGAGGTGAAACTTACAATTTAGGACTTTCCACAGCAAATATAAATAAACTACAATTGGCAAAAAAAATAAAAAAAAATCTAAAAAATTTAAGAATTGTAATTCGTGAAAACAAGAAAGATCCAGATAAGAGAGATTATTTTGTAAGCAACAGAAAAATTGAGAAAAAAGGTTTTAAAGCTAAAATTACTCTAGATGATGGAATTAAAGAGTTGGTAAATATTTTTAAATATTCAAAAATCAAAATAAAAAACAATTATTAATAAATTTTTCTAATCTGTTTAAATAAATCATTTTCAACATATTCAAATTTGATATTTGAACTAATTGCCGCATCTTTATCTGTTTTTTTATCACCAATCATGAATAATTTATCTCTACTTATATTCCATTTTTTTATTAATTGTAAAATCATACCATTTTTTGGTTTTCTACATGCACATTTCTTTTTATATTTCTTTATCTTTCCATCAGGATGATGTGGACAAAACTGAACATCATCAATAAAAACTTTTTTTTTAGATAATAAAAATTTTAATTTTTTTTGTAGTATAAAAAAATCACTTTCTCTAAATTTTTTTTTTGCAATCCCGGCTTGGTTTGTAACAATAAAAATATAAATATTTTTTTTTGTTAAATATTTTAATGCTTTAATAACACCGGGTCTAAATTTAAATTTGTTAAATTTATGAACATATCCATAATCATGGTTTATAACACCATCTCTATCTAAAATAATTCCAGATTTTCTAAATAATTTCGGAAAAATTTTTTTTCCTAAAGTTATATTTTTATATGATCCAACATCAATAAATTTCTTTTTATAAAATATACCTTTTACTTTGTTATCTTTGATCTTCTTTAATAAAATT
>TARA_B100000686_G_scaffold163231_1_pt1 | contig 18717 bp, 16 predicted proteins | sample TARA_B100000686 | Tara Oceans TARA_B100000686 (sample SAMEA2622733) | marine metagenome | biome: marine biome (ENVO:00000447); feature: marine epipelagic mixed layer (ENVO:xxxxxxxxx); material: "saline water (ENVO:00002010), including plankton (ENVO:xxxxxxxx)" | depth 150 m
AAATTAAAGCCTTACTCTCTTCTATTATTTCACCATTCAAATAAACATAACGTTCTAAAGACATATCAACAACTTCCAATTTAATTAGTATAAACAGTACGATATTCTAATAATAACAAATTTCTGCTCTCAATTTAATATTTTCTTTCCCCAACCCCCTCCACCAGGAGTTTCTAGCCTTATTATATCTCCTTTTTCCAGATACAAACGTTGTTTGCCCTTACACTTAATTCTTTTTCCATTTTTTTTCAATACCGAATTTTTTCCTCTTTTACCTGGCAAACCACCTTGTAGAGCCCAAGGAGAAAATTTTCTTCTTTCTGTCATAAAAGAAACCGTAGCAGGACTTAAAAGTTCTATTTCTCTAATTATTCCATCCCCACCTATCATCAAACCTTTTCCTCCACTTTTTCTTCTTACTGCATACTTATTAACTCTTAAAGGGTATGAATGTTCAATAGCTTCTACAGGAGTATTTCTCGTATTTGTTAGGTGAGTATGTATTGCATTTTCACCATTTCCCCATTTCCCAGCACCCATACCACCTCCTGTGGTTTCATAATATGCAAAAGGTTTTCTTATTTCTTTCTTAGAACGTATATCCTCTCCTCCAATGGTAAGATTATTCATCGATCCACAAGAAGCAGAGGGTATTTTATCAGGACATGCTTTGGACATAGCTCCAAGGACTACGTCAACCATCCTCTGACTAGTTTCTACATTTCCTCCAGCAACAGCTGATGGAAATCTAGAATTAACTACTGTTCCTGATGGTGCAATTACCTGAATAGGTTCCATACAACCAGAGTTATTCGGAATTCCAAATGGTATTAAACAACGAATCGCATAATAAACTGCTGTTCTAGCTATAGATTCAACTGCATTAATATTTCCATCAGTTTGAGAAGAAGAACCAGTAAAATCAGCCACAATCGAATCTTTTCGAATAATTATTTTGACACTAATTTTAACGGGATTCTCAGATATACCGTCATCATCCATGAAATCGGTGAATTCAAATTCTCCTTTTGGCATCTTAGAAATCGCGGCTCTAGTCATTCTTTCAGAATAATGTTGTAATTCGTTTGTATAAGCAGAAGTCTTTTTTAGTCCATACTTATCAATAATCATTTCAATACTTCTTTGTCCTACAAGATTTGCAGAAATTTGTGCTAGCACATCTCCTTCACGCTCTTCGGGTGTTCTCACATTCGATAAAAGAATAGATAATAAATCTTCTTGTATAATTCCTTTACTAACTATTTTAATAGGCGGAATAACTAATCCATCTTGAAAGATTTCTTTAGTTAAACTCATTGAACCTGGTGCAATACCTCCAATATCCGAATGATGCGCTCTATTTGCGACAAAAAACTGAAGAGAAAGTCTCCTATTTTTTTTTGTAAATACAGGAGATATCATCGTTAGGTCCGGCAAATGATTACCTCCGTGAAACGGATCATTAAGAACAACCATATCGCCAGGTTCCAAATTCATAGTTTCGATAACATGTTCAACTGACATTGGCATTGAACCAAGATGTGCAGGTAAATGAGCAGCTTGAGATACCATTTTTGCTTTCTTATCAAAAATAGCACATGAATAATCTCTTCTCTCTTTAATATTTGGAGAAAAAGAAGACCTGCATAAAGCAATTCCCATTTCTTCTGCCGTTGAAAAGTAAAGATTTTTAAAAATCTCTAATAAGATTGGATCTAAACTTTTCTTTTTCATAAATTAAACCTCAAAAAAAGAATTTTTTTCATCAAAAGTTTGCTGATTTCGTTAAAATCAAATTACTCTCTTTATCTACTTTACAATTCCAAAATGGTGGGATTATAGATGTAGCACTAAATTCAAAAACTAAAGCAGGACCACGAAAATTTTCTCCTGGATGTAAATCTATACGATCAAAAACTATAGCCTCATATGATTTTCCATCAAAAACTATCTTTTGTTTTTTTATTTTTTTCTTTCTCGTTTTTTTTCTTTTTTTATTTAACTCGACGGTCTTTGTAGAACCCGTAGCTCTAACTCTTATGTTAACGATTTCTACCTCTTGATTAGTATTTGAAATTAAATATCTTTTTTTATGAAATTTAGTAAATAATAAATATAAATCTGCATGGAAATTCGATTTAATTTCTGCAAATGGAATGGTTAGTTCGTGCGATTGTCCTAAGTAGCGCATATCTAAAAATTTTTCTATTTTAAATTCATCAATCCCCTCTTTTTTCAAATCTACTTTTGCTTGTTTTAAAAGAGGGGAAAATAAGTCCTCCAAATGTTGATTCTCTATATTCTCCAATTTCAGAAGTACCGTTTTAGAGTAGTCTTTGATTATATCGGCCAAAAACATCCCTCTTGCTGAAAGAGTTCCAGGATCTCTTGGTATAAGTACTCTTTTCATGCTTAAAGTTTCGGCGAGTGCACAAGCATGCATAGGTCCCGCTCCTCCGAATGCTAATAGTGTAAAAAGACGAGGGTCATATCCTCTTTCAATACTCATAAGTCTAATAGCGTTAGCCATATGTTCGTTAGCAATTGTCAAAATACCTTCTGCAGTTTCTAATTTAGTAAGAAATAACTTTTCTGCCAGAACTTTTATTCCTTCTATTGCTCTACTTCGATCAATTTTCATTTTTCCACCAAGAAAATTTAGGGGGTCTATCCTCCCTAAAAATAAATTTGCATCGGTCACAGTCACATTGTTTCCGTTTCCATAACACATCGGTCCAGGAACTCCTCCTGCACTTTTTGGTCCTACTATAAGTGCCCCTCCTAGATCACATTCTGCAATTGAGCCTCCTCCTGCACCAACAGTATGAATATCAATAACAGGAACTCTAACAGGAAGACCAGATAGTTCTGTCTCAGAGGTAAAACTTAAATCGCCATCGATAATTGAGACATCTGCACTTGTTCCACCCATATCTATCGTAACAAATTTAGATAATTTGGTTTTTTTAGCTACATGAAATGCTCCGACAACTCCTCCTGCCGGACCAGATAAAATAGTTCTAACAGCTTCACTACTAGCTACTTCAGAAGAGATAAGTCCACCATTACTTTGCATAACACGGAAACGTTTTAATGTTTCTTCTTTTTCAAGTTTACCTAAGTAACTTTTCATTAACGGTGAAACATAGGCATTCACTGCTGTTGTACTAGTTCTCTCAAACTCTCTATATTCAGGCAAAATAAGACTAGATACAGAAACAGCAAACCCTTCTTTTATGAAAAAATTTGATATCTCTAATTCATGTTTATTATTTGCATAGGAATGAAGTAAACAAATTGCTAGAGATTCTACTTTGTTCCTTTTTAATTTTAATAGTATTTTTTTTAATTCAGTTTTAGAAAGATGAACCAAAATATCACCATTTTGGTTCATTCTTTCCCTTATTCCAAAACGATTTTGTTTGTCAACAATAGATTTAGGTCTTTGGTATTTCAAATCATAAAGGATATCCCTATTCTGACGTCCAATTTCAATTATATCTTCGAATCCAGAAGTTGTAATAAGACCAACTTTTGCGCCCTCCCTAGACAAAAGCGCATTTGTCGCAACTGTAGAACCATGAATAAGATCTACTGGTCTATTATCAATATTTTTTTCGGATATTCCTTGAATAATCGCAACTGCAGGATTGGAAGGAGTAGAAGGCAATTTATGAATATTTAGCTTCCCATTCTCAAGAAAAACAAAATCGGTAAAAGTTCCACCCGTATCAACTGCAACACGAAAATCTGTCAATTTTTCTCTCTGAATTTTTGATTTTGAAAGTTTGGTTAAAACTCAATACGACAATAAGAATGATAATAGTTCCATTGAACATTTTAAGTAAAAGTAGAAACTGCATGAGAAATACGACGAATCGCTTCCTCTAAATTTTCAATACTATTTGCAAAACACATACGCAAATGATTATTTGCGTATTTTCCAAATGCAGACCCGGGCAATGTTGCCACACCAACCTCATCAAGCAGATAATTTGATAATTTTTCCGCAGACATTGGAATTTTACCAACATTAGGAAAAGCATAAAATGCGCCTTCAGGAAACCTACATGAAATTCCATCAATTGAATTTAATCCATTTATAAACACATCTCTTCTTTTTTTAAATTCAGTCATCATTTCAATACTATCAGCCTGTTCACCATTTAATGCTTCTACACCAGCCATTTGCACAAAAGGGGGAACACAACTCACAGAATTTGTTATTAGTTGAGATAAAGGATCTGATAACCATGATGGAGCAGCTATGAAACCTAATCTCCATCCAGTCATTGCATAGGTCTTTGAAAAAGTCTCTAACAAGATTGTCCTTTCGCGCATACCATGAAGAGTTCCAATAGAAACATGATTGCCCTCAAATAACATATTCGCATAAACTTCATCAGATAAAATTACAAAATCATTTTCAATCGCAAGGTTCCCTATTTCTACCAATTCCTTATGGCTCAAAGTACCTCCTGTAGGATTATGCGGATAATTAAGAATCAACAATCTGGTATTCTTGGAAATTCGACTTTTCAAATCATCAATAGTGAATTTGAAATCATTTTCTTCAAGAATTGGAAGAGGCACAGGCTTAGCACCTGCATACAATGTAACAGATTCATATACCGGAAAACCCGGATCAGGATATATTACTTCATCTCCTACCCCAGACGTAGCCATAATCGTATAATAAAGAAATGGCTTTCCACCTGGACCAATTACAATTTCCTCTGGGGAGTATTCTCCACGTTTATTTTTTTTAATCCATTCGCAACAAGCTTCTCTTAGTTCGAGAACCCCAGCAGATGGACAATAATGCGTATTCCCTGAACTCACTTGGTCACAAACAACGTTAATAATATTTGAAGGAGTATCAAAATCCGTATCTCCTATCTCAAGGTGAATAATACTTCTACCCTCCCTCTCAAGTTGATTTGCTTTGGCAAGAACAACAAAAGAGCTTTCCGTTTTCAGAAGACTCATTCTATCGGCTAGACGCATTGGGGAACTCCATATTATCTACATTTTGGGATATTCCAAATTCTTTTAAAACCTTCAAAATCTCTTTTATGGGGAAACCTATTACATTAGTGTAACTTCCATTTATCTTATCCACAAGGAAATATCCTTTTCCTTGGATAGCATATCCTCCAGCTTTATCTAAAGACTCATTTTCTAAAATATATTCATTAATTTCAACAGAATCAAGTTTCCGGAATTCTACTTCTGTTACTACATTTTCAATTTTTTGATATTTAGAGGTCATAACTGCAAAACCTGTAATCACATGATGTCTTTCTCCTGATAAAGATTTAATCATGTTAAAAGCATCTTCTAAATCCTTCGGTTTCCCTAGAATTTCTTCATTTTTGACAACTATCGTATCTGCTGCTAATACAATAGATTCAGGAAACTTTTCAAGAATACTCGAAGCTTTTGCTTTAGCAATTTGCATTGCTAGTTCATTTGAATTACCTGTCTTACAAAATCTCTCTTCAACAGACGAATCAGGAGGGACAACTTTAAATTCTATTTTTGTCTGCGATAAAAGAGAAATTCTTCGAGGAGAACTTGAAGCTAACACGAAAGAACTTTTATCATGAATATTGTTAATCAAAATTAGAAATTTCTATCAACAATAAAGTCAGCTAGGTATGTAAGCGACTCTAGATGTTTAGATTCTTTAAGAACAGACAAAGATGATTTTGCTTTTTCTGCATATTTTTTTGCCAAATTCCTTGTATAAGAGACTGATTCATACTCTTCCATTAATCCAAGGACAAAATTTAAATTCTCTTCATGAAGTTCTTCTGATTCCAAAATAATTTTTTTAAGTCTATTTTTACGAGTCTCGTCAATTCTTGATAATAGATTTAAGAGAGGCAAAGTTATATTGCCATCAGTTAAATCATTTCCAATTTTCTTGCCCGTTTTATTTTCGTCTCCCATATAATCTAATGCATCATCGATTAACTGAAATGAAAATCCTATATTCTTACCATAAGAATTAAGGGATTCAATTATTTGGTCAGATGAATCACTTAAAATTGCACCTAATTTACAACTAGCAGCTATTAGAGCCGCTGTCTTTCTAAAAACTACTTTTAGATACTCCTCTTCTGTCACATCTGTATTATAAAGATTTATAAGTTGCAACACCTCGCCTTCAGAAAGAAGAGTGCATGCCTCCGACATTGTTTTCATAATACGTGTATCCTCTTCGGAAGACATAAGTTCAAAACTCTTGGCAAAAAGAAAATCGCCCACTAGAACACTTGCCTCATTTCCCCATTTTGAATTTGCAGATGGATTTCCTCTTCTAACATCCGCATCATCTACAACATCATCATGCAATAATGTTGCAGTATGAATAAACTCTACAACACAACTATGCTTTATAGCTTTTTCTCCTGTATATCCGCAGGCTCTGGACGAAAGAAGAAGAAGCAATGGACGTATTCTCTTTCCGCCTGAAGAACTTAAATATTCACTGACATCAGGTATCAAAACTACATCAGATCGAAAATTTTTCTTAATCTCTTTCTCAACTTTATCCAAATCAGTAGAAAGTGAATTTGTAATTTCTGAAAAAATCAAATGAATCATCCTTATTTAAAAAATCCATGTATGGCATCTAAACCATATGCTATGGTAGTAGTTCGTATATACTAAAAACAACCGTAATTAGGAAAAAAGAAAATTGGTTTTCTTGTTCAAAATAACGCTTCATCATACTAAATTGTCTTATTAAATCATAAGGGAAGAAAAGAAAGAATTATTTAATAGATATGAAAATAGAAACTTTCGGAAAAGAAAAAAATCAAAAATCTAACTATGTATTGGTTCATTATAATGAAATAGGTATAAAGGGAAAAAACCGCTATAAATTTATTGACCTGCTCATCGATAGAATACGCAAATCATTAAATGTATATGGCGATATAAGTGTAACGAAAAAAACAGGAAGAATTTTAGTTAAATATGACTCAAAAATCTCATGGGATAAAATAGCAAAAAGCTTATCAACCTGCTTTGGTATCGCGTATTTTTCTAAGACTTACAAAAGTACAATAAACCTTCCTTTAGTAAAAAATAAAATTTTAAAATTAATTTCGGATGTAGAGATACAGACCTTCAAAGTACGAACAAGAAAAAGCTTTAAGAATATACCAATAAGCACAAAAGAATGGGACAAAGAAATTGGGGCTTTTGTACAAGCAGAACGTCACTTACCTGTAGAACTAAAAAAAGACAACTTTACAATTCATATTGAAGTAATCCCAAACGAAGTTTATATATATTTTAAAAAAATATCCGGCCCAGGTGGTCTTCCACAAGGAATAAGTGGTCATATGACTTGTCTTCTTTCAGGCGGTATTGATTCACCTGTAGCATCTTGGAGGATGATGAAAAGAGGTTGTGAGGTAATATTCGTTCATTTTCATGGCTCTCCTTTTTTGAGCCGTGCTTCTGCAGAAAAAGCCTTGGACCTTGCAGAAATTTTGAACCAATACCAGATAAATAGTAAGGTCTATCTAGTTCCCTTTGGAGAACTTCAAAAGCAAATTGTTCTTTCAACAAAACCAGAAAACAGAGTTATTTTATACCGTCGTTTTATGCTTCGTATTGCAGAATCAATTTCTAAAAAAGAAAACGTGTCCTCTCTGATTACCGGTGAAAGTTTAGGCCAAGTAGCAAGTCAAACTCTTTCGAATATTTCAACTATTCAAAATGCTGTAGAGATGCCCATTCTAAGACCACTAATCGGTATGGATAAAGAAGAAATAATAAAACAAGCAAAAGAAATTAACACTTTCGAAACTTCAATTGAACCAGATCAGGACTGTTGTACCTTATTCGTACCCAAACATCCTGCTGTTAGATCAAAACTCTTTGTTATTGAAAAAATCGAAAGCAAACTTCCTATAGAAAAGATGATGAAAATAGTCCTTGAAAAAACTGAAGTCTATGTTTTAAAAAAAGGCAGAAAAAAAACTAAAATTTAACCTAGGAAAACAAATCAATTCACATCTATTAACTGTTTAATAGCCTCTGCAGGCAGAGGTTCGCAAGACATACAATTCTCTTTTGCCTGTTCTTCAGTTCTTATCCCAGGAATGACACAAGATACATCGGGGTTAGAAACACAAAAACGGATTGCCGTCTCTGCAGGAGAAATATCTAATTGATTTGATATATCTCTCAATTTATTTAATTTGATTTGAAATTTTCTTATGTTGTCTGCACTTAGTATTCTACTTCTTCTGTCTCCTTCAACAAATTCAAATGTTTCATCTATTCTTCCCGACAAAAAACCTCTCTTAAGTGGAACCCTTGAAATTATTCCAACATTCGCAGATTTTGCCCTTGCAAAAGATTCCGTAGCTTCTTGACTAATAATATTATATTCCATTTGCAAACAAGCAGCAGTACCCTGCTCTGTGACATAATCACATTCTTCTTTTGTATTTACAGAAACACCCCAGTGAGCAATTTTTCCATCTTCTTTAGCTTTGTCCAAAAGAGCATAACTATCTTCCGCCATCATATTATCAATAGTTGGATTATGCAGTTGATAATAATCAATCCTATCCACACCTAATCTTTGCAAACTTGCTTCAAGGCAACTTTTTATATATTCCGGAGTATAGTTATACTCTCCAGTTACCATATTATTTCCACCCTTAGTAAAGACAAGAATATCTTGACGATCTTTTCTTTCTTTTAAAAATTTTCCTATCACAGATTCGCTATGCCCTTGTCCATACGCGTCGGAAGTATCAATAAAATTCATTCCATTATCTATAGATGCGTGAAGAGCACGATTACTCTCTGAATCATCTACAGGTCCGTAAATCTCCCCTATAGTCATAGCTCCAAAACCTATAACTGTTACTTCTAAACCAGTCGATCCAAGATTACGTTTTTCCATTTGTTCCCTCCGCGGAAATACGATTAATTTTAAAGATAAATTATGTGGACAAGTTTGTTATATCAATTTCTTTTATAGTATAAAAAATCACACAAAACACCAATAATTGAAATATTTTAATTTAAAAAATATTTTTGAGTAGTTTTTGTTTTTTTGTATTCATTCAATTTAGCTTTTTAAGGATATCAGGTATTATTTTTAACACCTAAAAAAATAAAAAAGAGAAATCGACAAAGGGGACAAAAATCATGCCTTACTATAATTTATATGGAATGAAGAAATTAAGGGAGAATGAAACTCCTCTTGCAGAAATACAGAAAGTAAAAGGGGAACTAATGAAAACAGGTCTTGTCACCTACAACCAAGGCGGACACCCTCGTCCCCATTTCCATCCAAACGAAGAACAATTTGTTTTTATATTAGAGGGAAAAAGATATTCGATTCTAGGAGATGAAGAAAAAGTTGTAGGTCCAGGCGACCTCCTACATATTCCAAGAAATACTCGTCATTGTGCTATCACTCTAGATGAAAAATGTGTTGCATACGTTACTAAAAGTCCAGCTGGCACGGGTCATCTTGCGCAAGATTATAACGAATCTGACGATGCGGAAGAAGTAGAAAAAAGACTCCAAGAAAAACTTGAAGAATATAAGAAAACTGGGACTATCAAGTAAAATTTATTTATATTGAAAGGTAAAAATGAACGCTAATTTCATTCCAAACGATCCGGAAAGAGTCCGAAATATTTATCCATCAGTAACTCCTCAATGGCCTTTTAATCAACCTCCAAAGACCAGAGAAAGTTCTCAACCCATATACAATATTCAATCTGATACAAACTTAAAAATTATGATGAGAGATGGCATAAGAATAGCAGCAGATGTTTTCAGACCTAGTTCAAGTGGCCAAAAGTTTCCCGCACTATTAGCAATTTCACCATATACTAAAGGGCTTCAATCTACGAATGTTCCAATTGCGCAAAACGAAGCAGGGATAACTGAGTTTTGGGTTCCGAGGGGATATGCACATATAATTGTGGACTCAAGAGGAACAAATGACTCAGAGGGAAAATTTAATAACAGAGGTGAAATAGAACAACAGGACTTTGTAGAATTAATATATTGGGCAGCAAATCAATCTTGGTGTGATGGAACGGTTGGTATGGTCGGGTGCTCTTATTTTTCTTTAGTTCAACTTTTATCTGCGAAACATCAACCTGAACCTCTAAAAGCAATCTTTCCTTATGATGCATGGACAGATAGATACAGACATCTTTTTTATCCTGGAGGCATCCCTCAAACGGGATATATGTGGATGTGGTTTTCTGCTATGTCAAATCTACACTTTAACAGTGGCAGATCAAATGATTTATCCGGTTTGACAGAAATGATGGAAGAAGGAATGGGGTTTGAAAATCCATTTGATGGGGAATTTCATTGGAAATCTTCACCTCAACCTTTTCTAGACCAAATAAAAATTCCAACATATTTAGGTTCTGACTGGTCATTTTACTGGGATCATCTACCTGGAGTCTTTGCCGGTTGGGAAAAAATTCAGGGACCACCTAAAAGAATGCTAGTAGGTCCTAAACCCTCACCTTGGAGACCTTTCGCTGCATATCACCAAGAAACTTTGCGATGGTACGATCAATGGCTTAAAGGTATGGATACCGGCGTTATGGACGGTCCACCTATTCAGATTTTTATCCAAGGAACAAACGAATGGAGAGGAGAGAATGAGTGGCCTCTTTCCAAGGCAGAATGGAAAAAATTGTATCTTGGTGGTCCTGATTCTGGATTAGAGGGAACCTTAACTGATTCAGAAGAAAATCAATCAGAAAGATCATACACCAATGACCCTTTGTCATCTGAGTGGCGTTACGGACATCCAAGACTTGTTTATAGAACTGAAGCATTATCTGAACCTATTGAAATTACAGGTCCGTTATCACTTCATTTAGTAGCTCATTCAAGTGCAGAGGATGTTGATTGGATTGTTTATCTACTAGACGAATCTCCAGATGGGACAACTCATTTACTAACTAGAGGTTGTCTACGTGCCTCACATAGAGAAGTAGATATCTCTAAATCAAAACCGGGAAGACCTTGGCATCCCCACGATAAAAAAATACTTCTCACACCCAATCAAATAGAAGTTTTTGAGATTGAGATAGTTCCAACTTCTAATGTTTTTCTTAAAGACCACCGAATTCGACTAGAAATTTGTAGTTGTACTTCAGCTGTTAAACGTGTCGCATATTTAGACACCTTAGCCGTAAAAGCAAAAAATACTGTTATGGAAGGCCAAAATGGTTCATACTTACTTTATTCTTCGATTCCTTCTTGAGGCTTAAAAATGGAAGAAATTAAAAAAATAGCTTTAGAATTTATTGAAAGTCAAAGAGGCGAGGCAAAACAAATTTCTCGTGAAATATGGAATTTTTCAGAAATCGCTTTGGAGGAATTCAAAAGTTCCGAATTACTTGTTGAGGTACTTCAACAATACGGATTTGACGTACAATACGGAGTTGGAGATCTACCAACTGCTTTTATTGCAACATGGGGCGATTCTGGCCCAACTATTGGTATTTTAGGAGAATATGATGCTCTACCTCATTGCGGAAACCAACATGACAAAAATGGACACGGGTGTGGACACAATTTGTTTGGAACTGCATGTGTTTACGCTGCAATATCTATATCTAAAGCACTAGAAAGAACTAAAACGCCGGGGAAAGTTGTTTGCTTTGGATGCCCGGCAGAAGAAACACTAGAAGGAAAAGTCTATATGGCTCGTGATGGTGCATTTGAAGGATTAGACGCAGTACTAACATGGCATCCCCACTGGGCAAACTATGCTAGAGGTGGAAGTTCAAATGCAATGGACTCAATGGTTTTCGAATTTCATGGGAAAAGTTCGCATGCTGCAAGAGACCCATGGAATGGCAGAAGTGCATTAGATGGCATAGAAATCATGAACTACGGTGTCAATATGATGCGTGAACACATTATTGAAGAAGCAAGAATTCACTACGTAATAAGGGATGGTGGAGTCCAGCCAAATGTAGTTCCTTCGTATTCACGGGTTTGGTATTACGTAAGAGCACCAAAACGCTCAATAGTAAATGAACTAAGTAAAAGAGTACGTCAATGTGCTCAAGCTGGTGCTATCGCTTCCGAAACAGAATTTAAGGAAACTCTTTTGACGGGAGTGTATGAAACTTTACCTAATTTAGCTCTTGCTAACTGCATACAAAGAAATCTTGAATTAGTAGGAGAACATAAATACAACAATGAAGAAAAAGATTTTGCGAAAAAATTGGGTTTCGAAGATCCCCTTTTTGAAGAAATTCTTCCTTTAAATTTAGAACATACTCGTCCTAGTAATGAACGTGGCAATGTGAGTTGGATTACACCTCTTGGAAGTTTCTACACTGCATGTCACGCTCCGGGAACACCAGGTCATCATTGGCTAGCCACACAGCAATATGGAATGGAAATAGGAGAAAAAGGAATGGAAACCGCTGCAAAAACAATCGCCACATCTGCTTTGGAACTTATTTGTAATTCTGATGTCCTTAGTGAAGTTCAAAAAGAATTTAAAGAAAAAACAAAAAAATTTGTATATGACCCATTAGTACCAAAAGGACAAAAACCCAATCCTCTCGGTATCAGATAGACATTTCAAATAAAATATTAATGGCATCCGCCTGTGATCCCACGTTTAAGAAAATAACTTTGATGATATTCTTCTGCAGGCCAAAAAGTAGTAGCTTTAGTTATCTCTGTTACAATTGGGTCAGAAAACTTTCCTGATCTATCGTATTTTTCGCGAGAAATTTTCGCTAATTTTTCTTGATCATCCTCAGAAAAAAAGATAGCTGAGCGATATTGTTCTCCTATGTCAGGTCCTTGCCTATTTAACGTTGTAGGATCATGTAAGTTCCAAAAACAATCTAGTAACTCTTCATAAGTAATTATAGCAGGATCAAATTCAACTCTAACAGCCTCTGCATGACCTGTACTTGAATAACATACTTCTTCGTATGTCGGATTTTCTTTACTCCCACCAATATATCCTACAGAGGTCTTTAAAACTCCATTTAAATTTTGAAAGGTAGACTCTACTCCCCAAAAACAACCAGCAGCAAAAATAGCAACAGACAATTTCAGAACCTCCGATTAAATTATTTTTTGAAGAATTAAAGGTTAACGGTTATCTTTCTTTCTTTGCCTTCAACTACTTCTCCTATTATAGACGAATAAGTAGAACCAGTAGAAATCAATTTTTGTAACATCTCATTAGAGCTTGAAGGTTCTACGGCAATTATTAAACCTCCAGAAGTTTGAGCATCATTCAAAACCGCAATCATATTTTGATCTAATTTATCTGAATAAGAGACAAAAGAACGAGTCCACTCTCTATTTCTTTCACCACCTCCAGCTGTACCTTGAATCGCATGAGATAAAATTCCTTCAAAAAAAGGTATGTCAGAAAATGAAATCTCAGCATCTAATCCACTTGCATCAAGTATATTGTGAAGATGTCCTAAAAGGCCAAAACCAGTTACGTCAGTACAAGCATTGACTGGAAATTTCAGCATAACTTCGCTAGCGAGTTTATTAAGGGTTTTCATTGAATCAACAGATTCTTCAAAAACACCCTCCTTTAATTTGTTGTTTTTAGATTTAAGCACTCTTGAAATCTTTTTTATGGGACTAGTACTTTTATTGAGATTCGTAATTATTCCCGTTCCTATTTTCTTAGTCAAAATTAATTTGTCTCCAGGTTTTGCACCGCTATTTAATATCATATCTTTAGGATCTATAACTCCAGTTACAGCAATCCCGTATTTTGGTTCCTGATCGTCTACACTATGACCACCTAAAATAACAGATCCAGATTCGCGAACTTTCTCCGCTCCACCCGAAAGGATTAAACTTAATATATCCATTCCCAAATTACACGGAAAAGAAACCAAACTCAGAGCAGTAACTGGTCTAGCTCCTATCGTATAACAGTCACTAAGTGCATTTGCAGCAGCTATCTGGCCAAAATCAAAGGGGTCATCAACAATTGGAGTGAAAAAATCTACAGTCTGAACAATTGCCAAGTCATCTCTTAGTTTATATACACCAGTGTCATCGCAAGGATTAGTCCCATAAATTAAATTTGGATCTACAAATGGTTCAAATCCTGACAGGGCTTTTCTGAGGTCCTCCGGACCAATTTTTGAGCCTCAACCACCCGCTTTGACCATACTCGTCAAAAAAACTTTTTTTTCATTCTTCATTAAAATTAATCCCAAAAAACATATACATAAATATATTTTTATTATCGTAGAAAGAAAGAGATTAGAAAACCACAAAAATTAAATACCATTCTATTTGCAAAAAAAAATCAAAAGAAATGTTTTTTTTTATTTAATCTTAGTAAAATCAATTTTCGAAGTTCTTATATAAAAAAGGTAAATAAGAAATGAAAATCATCATATCTGACGATTATCAAAGAGCAATCGAATCTTTAGAATGTTTTCATAAAATTGCACATCACGATGTAGTCATTCATGACAATACTGTTTTTGAAACTGAAGATTTAGCCAAGAGATTTTATGAAGCAGAAGGAATTGTTCTCATAAGGCAACGTACAAAGATTAATGAAGACCTAATATCAAAACTCCCAAACCTAAAAATCATAAGTGCAACTGGAGCGAATTATTCTGGTCACATAGATATAGAAGCCTGTTCAAAATATAAAGTTGCAGTTGCTGCAGGAGGAAGCGGAACACGTTCAACTTGCGAACTAGCCTGGGGGCTAATAATTTCAAGTATGCGCTCTATTCCAAAAGAAGTTTCAAGCTTAGAAAATGGAGGATGGCAAAGTACACTGGGTGAAGATTTAAATGGAAAAACAATCGGAATATATGCTTATGGAAAAATAGGAAAACAAATGGCACAAATTGCAAATGCATTTAATATGAACGTTCTGATTTGGGGAAGAGAATCATCAATGGAAAAAGCAACAGAAGATGGATTCAACTTTGCAAAAAATAGAGAATCTTTTTTCTCTGCCTCAGATATTATAAGTATTCACTTGCCTTTAAAAAAAGAAACCGAAGGAATTATAACTTCACAGGATCTAGCTCTAATGAAGAAGAACTCCGTTTTCGTAAATACAAGTCGTGCAAAAGTCATAAAATCAGGAGATTTAGAAAAAGCACTCCTTGAAGGTAGGCCTGGGTTTGCTTGTGTCGATGTTTACGAAGAAGAGCCAATCTACAATTCAGAAAATTCCTTGATCCAAATGAAAAATACATTATGTACCCCTCACTTAGGATATGTTACTAGAGGAACATATGAAAAATATTTTGCACTTGCTTTCGACCAAATAAACTCTTTTTGTGAAGGAAAACCGATTAATCTGGTAAACTCGGAAATTTTAAAATAGAATTAATATGAAAATATTTTCAATTTAACAGATAGGGGATCACCGTGGATTTTGAATTTGATGATAAACAAAAATTAATGCAAAGAACTTTAGATGATTTGCTCAAAAGAGTTTGCCCCCAAGAATATTCTATGGAATGTGACGAAAAAGGTGAAGCTCCAATCGAAGCCTATAAAGAAATGGCTAAAGATGGATGGATTGGTGTTTCGACCCCTGAAGAATTTGGAGGTATGGGAGGAAATGAAATTGATATGTCTATAGTTTTAGAAACCGCGGGACATCATTATCTAGATTTGGGGACTATGATTTTTCGTAATATTTGCTATGGATGCGATGCAATCTTAGCAAGTGGAACTGCAGAACAAAAGAAAAAATTTGTAACTTCAACCGTCAAGGGAGAGACTTACTTTGCATTCAGTTTAACTGAACCCGATGCAGGCTCTGATGCTGCTTCTATTATAACCCGAGCAGATAGAGAACAGGACGTTTTCAAAATTACTGGAACTAAAAATTATACTTCTGGTATGCCTATAGCTACGGATGTTCTAGTTGCTGTTCGAACAGACAAAAACGCTAAAAAACATGAAGGAATTACCAATTTCATCATACCTGCTGATAGAGAGGGAATTGAATGGAAGAAACTCCGTTTGATGGGACATAGAGCAATGGGAACTTGTGAAGTTCATTACAATGGTGTCGAAGCTTCTGAAAAAGAAATCTTAGGAGACCTAGATGATGGATGGAATGGTCTAATGAAATATATTACAACAGAGAGACTTTGCCTTTCAGCAGCTAGAACAGGTGCTGCAGCAAACGCTCTGAAAATGGCGATAAAACACGCACAAGAACGACACCAGTTTGGAAGACCTATTGGAAAATTTCAAGCTGTAAGTCATATGATTACTGAAATGCATACATTAGTAGATACTGCTCGATTACAAGTTTATAGATTTGCATGGCTTGCCTCCAAAGGTCATGCCGGAAGATTAGAAGCTGCAACTTTAAAACTATACGCTGCTGAAGCCTATAAAAGAGTTGCAGATTTAGGTGTACAAGTACTAGGAGGTTATGGATATAGTGCTGAATTTCCAATGGAAAGGCATTATAGGGATGCGCGTCTTGCGACTATTGGCGCAGGGTCGAGTGAAATCCAAAGAAATATTATTGCAAAGGAATTAGGACTGTAGTTACTATTTATAATAAATTAAAATTTCAGGAGTAATAAATGGCTTTAGATTTAAAAGTATTAGAAATGGATTTCCCTGAATTTGAAATTTTGGTGGAAAGAGGAAAAATAAGGGAATACGTCTCTGTTTTAGGACTGGAAGACCCCGTTCATTTTGATGTACAAGCTGCAAAAAATGCAGGGTATAATGATTTATTAGCACCAGCAACTTTTACGAGACAATTCTGGCATGAAAACAACGAAAACGACCCTATGCAACATTTAGGTTATGACCCAAAAAGAAGACTCCATGGGGAACAAGAATTTGAATATTTTAAACCTCTAACAGCTGGGATGAAAATTAAAGGAAAGAACGTGATTATCTCCCACAAAGAAAAAGAAGGAAAACGGGGTGGAAAAATGACATTTGTCGTCATTGAGACTAAATTTCTAGACGAAAATGGGGAACTGGTCCAAATAGCAAGAAGAACTTTAATTGAAACTGCGGCTCCACCTAAAAATGATTAAAGGAATATATTAAAATGACATTTGTTAGAGAAGAAATCCTCTGGGAAAAAATAAATGAAGGTGATGAAAAAGAACTCTCTGTTGGCCCAATTACTAGAACAGATTTAGTAAAATATGCTGGTGCTAGTGGAGACTTTAATCCTAACCATCATGACGAAATCTATTCTATACGCTCTGGTTTCGACAAACCATTCGCACATGGAATGTTACAAGGTGGCATCCTAAGCCGTCTAATTACAGATTGGTTTGGAGTAGGGACATTACGCTATTTCAGGCTTCGTTTTAGTGCACAAACCTGGCCAGGAGACACTATAAACTGTAAAGCCAAGGTAATTAAAAAGATAGAAGACGAAAATTCTATAGAAATAGAAGCAGAAGCAACAAATGCAAACCATGTTCTCTTAATTAAAGCTATAGCAAAGGTAGAAATTAAAAAATGAAATTTTTAGAAGACTACAGAATAATAGATTTAGGCCAAGTAATTGCAGGAACAATCGGTGGACTTATTCTTGCTGATTTTGGTGCAGACGTCATAAAGGTCGAATCACCTAGTGGGGATATAGGCAGGAACCCTAATATAGCAGGTGTAGGAGACGTTTCGGGAATCTTTCTCACTTTCAACAGAGGTAAAAAGGGTCTAGTTATAGACCTTAAAAGTGAAGAAGGAAAAAAAGTTTTTCTTGATTTAGTGACTGTATCTGATGCAGTTATCGCTAATTTTAGACCTGGAACACTTGATCGTCTCGGAATAGGTTTTGAAGAGATGAAAAAATATAATTCTGACATAATTTTTGTGGACTCAAGTGGTTATGGTGAAGAAGGTCCTTGGAGAGATAAGCCCGCCTTTGATGTTGTTGAGCAAGCTATGAGTGGTCATATGGCTATTACAGGAGAACCTGGTGGACCACCGTTAAGAAATGGGTCTCCAACCGCAGATATCTCTACTGCTTTGTACACCGCTATTGCCTGTATGGCTGGATTACTAGGCAAACAAAAAGGGAAAGGTGCTAAACATTTTGAAGTGCCGATGTTTGATGTTCAATTATCTATGCTTGGGTACATTTCAACCATGTATCTAAACAATGGAGATATTCCTCAACCCCCTGGAAGTGCACATGAATATATGGTCCCTTACCAAGCATTTCCAACCGCAACAATATATATTGTCTTATCTCCTAGAGAAGAGCGTTTTTATAAAAAAATGTGTGAAGTGATGGAGATACCCGAATACGCAACAGACCCAAGATTTGTAACAAACGATTTACGTGTCAAAAATAAAGATGAATTACTCCCAAAACTTGAAGAGATCCTGCTTCAAAAACCTGGAGAAGAATGGTGCAAATTATTCGAAGATGCTGGAGTGCCCGCAGCTCCTGTGAATACTCTTGATAGAGCATTAGACAATGAACAGGTTGAAAAAAGAAGTTTAATTAAAAGTTTCAAATATCCTGGTTCAGGAGATGTAAGAGTAGTTGGTAATCCTATTATGGATATAGGTAGTGAAAAAAATTCTACATGTGACCCAGCGCCTATGCATGGAGAACACACAATACAAATTTTAAGAGAAACTCTCGGATATGAAAAAGAAATCATTGATTCTCTTTTAGATAAAAATGTTGTTCAAACCGAAAAAAAAATT
>TARA_B100000686_G_scaffold347601_1_pt1 | contig 18701 bp, 19 predicted proteins | sample TARA_B100000686 | Tara Oceans TARA_B100000686 (sample SAMEA2622733) | marine metagenome | biome: marine biome (ENVO:00000447); feature: marine epipelagic mixed layer (ENVO:xxxxxxxxx); material: "saline water (ENVO:00002010), including plankton (ENVO:xxxxxxxx)" | depth 150 m
TTCCATTTATACTCGGGTGTAGCACTTTGAATTCCAGAGCCTTTTCTCCAGTGTAATACTACGTGATCTCCTGGTTTTACGCTTCTGACACCATTTCCAATTTCCTCTACAACTCCAGATCCTTCGTGTCCTAAAAGGTGTGGTAAAAATCTATCTTTACCTTTTACAGCATCAATTTCATTAATTTGTGCTCCACATATGCCACTATAAAAAACTTTCACCTTAACTTGACCATATGTTAGATTCTTGGGTAATTCTAAATCTCCAAGAACAAGTGGTTTTCTACTTTTGATTAAAATAGCTGCTTTCATTTTATTTATTTTTATAAAAATTTTGAACAGTTTTTATAACATAATTAATTTCTTTATTACTAAGATGCTGATCACAAGGAAAAGTTATAATTTTTTTTGTATGTTTATCAGTTACAGGAAAGTCTCCTTTTTTGTGTTTTAAAAATTTTAAACTCTGCTGTAAATACATAGGTTTTGGATAGTGAACTTTTGCTTCGATACCTTTTTGATGACAATATTTAAAAAGTTGATCCCTATTTTCAACAAATATAATGTACAAATGATAAACAATTTTATGATTTTTTGGTCTGATTGGTATTTCAATTTCAGAAATTTTTGAAAATTCTTTGTCATATTTTTTTGCATTTAATATTCTTTTCTTAGCTATTTTTTTTGCTTTGGGTAAAAGCCAATTACCAACGACTGCTTGGAATGTATCAAGCCTACTATTATAGCCACATATTTTAACAGTATCTCTATCTATTAAGCCATGATTTCTCAATAACTTTAATTTTTCATAATAATTTCTTTTGTTAGTTGTTATAATTCCACCGTCAGACCAAACATTAATATTTTTTAAGGGATGAAGGGAAAATGCACCAAAATCACCCCAAGTGCCAGCATTCTTATTGTTAATATTTGCTAAAATTGATTGGCAAGCATCCTCGATTATTGGAATCTTGTATTTTTTTGCAATTTTCATTAATTTTGGCATATAAGTCATATAACCAGTAAAGTGGACTGGAACTATCGCTTTAGTTTTTTTTGTTATTTTTTTTTCAACTAAATTAACATTCATACAAAATGTATCATCACAATCAACGAAAACTGGCTTTGCTCCAACTTCAGTAATAGCTCCAACCGTTGCAACAAAAGTATTAGCTGCGGTAATTACTTCATCACCATTGCCTATGCCTAAAGTTCGAAGTGATAATTTTATTGCATCTGTACCTGAATTTACACCTACTGCAAATTTTGTACCAATAAGTTTTGCAAAACTTTTCTCAAATTTTTCAAGTTCTTTCCCTAATGTAAAATCTCCAGTGGATACAAATCTCTTTAAATTTGCCCACAAATCATTAGATCTTGAAAATTGTTGTTTTAAATATGAATACCTTACCTTCATCCTATAAATCTATTTTTCTTTATATTCTTATTTTTTTTTTTTGAAACTCTTAATATTGTTATATTTTTAAAAATCTTAAATTGTTTTGATAATATTTTTAAAGTGCTGGTTTTCACAACTTCTCCAGCTGTAATAACATCTTGACCATTGTGATCAATGATTTTTCCACTTAAAATTGCTGAGGATGAATTATCGTTCTTCAACCTTCTTAAATTTTTACAAGTTTCAATTAAAACCTCAATATTATTAAAATGGTAAAGATTTTTTTTTCCTATTTTTGGTTTTTTGAATCTTATTAAATCTGTGCCGAAAATTTTTTTTGTGTATTTTTTTCCTTCATATTTTTTTTTTTGTCTACCATAATTATCTTTAAATCTTAACAAATCATTCTTTTTATATGGAGCTTCAAACTCTAAAGCATAAAGACCTTTCTTTGTAGTTGCTTTTAAAGAATGAAATAATCCAGGCCTAAAAACTAGTCTTGATAATGAACCAAATAATTTTGTATTTTTTTTATAGATTCCAATTTGAACAGAGGCTTTGCCCTGAAGTATTATGAAGCCTGTTTTTTTTTGAGGATGAGAGTGCAGAGAAGTTTTTCGACCGTGTTTTATATATAAAAAAGTTACAGCCAATTTATTTAAGTCATTATAAATTACATATTCATATCCCCAAGGTTTATTCACCATTCTTTTGGCGTAAAAACTGTTAATATTTTGCATCATTAAACTAGATGTATCGATTGCATTCTTTTAATATTGAAATATTTTTCATCTTCAAAAGAGTTTACAATCAATTTGTTTTCAAATGCTTTTTTTAAATCAATCACAGCATCTTTAATTGTAAATTTTGTATTAAAGCCTATTGTTTCACTTATTTTTCTACAACTTACATGGTAAGATCTATTATCAACAGACTTAGTTTTTATTATTTTAATATCATTACCAATCACTTCTTTTACATTATTAGCTAATTCATTTACAGTTTGATTTTTAAAACCAACATTAAAAATCTCACCATTTATTTTTTTATGATCAGCGTTAAGAATTGCAAAATACGAATTGACCATATCATCAATATGCACATTGGGCCTCAGTTGATCTCCACCAAATACTTTTATTTTTCTTTTATGAAACGCATGATTAGTCAGTATATTTACTACTAAATCTAATCTTTGCCTTTTCGCATAACCACATACAGTTGAGGGTCTGATAGTTGTTGTAATAAAATCGTCAGATTTATAATTATTAAGAATTTTTTCACATTGACCTTTGAATTTAGAGTAATCAGTTAAAGGTTCCAATATCATATCCTCCGTAACATCTTTCTCTTTCTTGATGCCATATACAGATGACGAAGACGCATAAATAAATTTATTTACTCCAGATTCTCTACTTATTTTTACCAGAGGTTCAAACGCATCAAAATTTATTGATTTTCCTAAAGAAGGATTCAATTCAAAACTTGGATCATTAGAAATACAGGCTAAATGTATAACTGCATCATGTCCAGGTAAAATAGTCTTTAAAAGTTCTTGATTTCTAATGTCGCCTTTTACTTTTGTTAAACGCTCATTATTATCAAGTACATTTTCACCATAAATCATTAAATCCAAAACTGTTACATGATATCCAGTGTTTAATAACTCTGGTACTAATTTTGAACCAACATACCCAGCACCACCCGTTACTAGTATTTTCATAAAATAATATTTTAATTTTTATTTTTCATATTGTATAAGTCTGACCAAGAGACCTTTTTACTATCAATTATCTCGGCTTTATTAAATATCTCTGCTTCTATTATACATTTTAATAAAAATATTTTTCCTTTTCCAAAAATATTTTCGAGAGCGAAATGAAATTCAACTTGACTCATATTTTTTATTAAATCATTAATTCTTTTTTTTTTTTGTGGTAATTGATGAATGGAGCAAAGAATAATTTTCTTCAATTTTTTTTTCTTATGGATCCACTGAGTGGTAGCTAAAGCATTTGATTTAAACGGCTCAGGAATAATTTCTTCAACAATCATTTTATTTCTTTCTGCATAATTGTTTAAAATCATATTTTGCCCATTTCCAGGAATCTTGAATGGGCCAATGTTCATGTCAGTATTTACAATAGCTATTGTCATAAAGATCTAATTATTTTAATTCGTAATACTTTAAATAATCAGTATTTTTTTGTAGAAGAGGCATCTTAGAACTTTGAAACCTTACGTTGCAAGCTACTCTTGCATAATTAGAGCTGAAGGGAATATTTCCGTGAATTACAAAAGGATTAAAAATTATCGCTTGACCAAATTTAATCTTTGGGGGTTTTTTGTTTCCCATAAAATTTAAAACATCAGGGCCACTAACTAATCCTTTTTTTTCTTCTTTTTTCATGAGTGATAACGACTCACTCAAATCAATATGATATGTTCCACCTTCATCATCAATATCATGTAGTGGCACCCATATAACATAAGTAAATGGAGAAATACCAGAAATCATTTCATAGTGTGCAACTTGTTTCGCTTGGTCATCACCAGGTGCATTTATTGTGGTGTGAGCCCTTCTTTGTATAAAAAGTTTTTTGCCACATAATTTCTTAATCAGATTTTTAAATGATAAAATAATCATCTCAGATAAGTTTTTATTATGAGTCAAAAAATTTATCATAACTTTATTTATTTCACCTTTTGACATTTTGGCAATTTCTCTTCTAATTTCATTCATATCTTTATTTGCTTTATCTTTCTTTTTCATACTTTTAATGAATGACTGTTTAATTTTTCTTAATATAATTGTATTTTCTACATCACAAATTGCGTATCCAGAGCCTACGTTAATTTTTTTACAAATATTCATAAAATTTAAGCTAAATGTTTAAATTATTCATATTAATATAAGAATTTATAACAATAATCATCTTTTTTTACTGCACGAGATAAAATTTCCTTATCTTTATATAATTCTTTATTTGCATATTGAATTGCATAACAATTATTTTTTACAGCTTGTAAAACAATCTTTCTGTCACTCCTTAGACTTGAGTGAGCATGCATCAAAGAATTTCCATTTTGTTTAACGGCCTCAAATACTATTTCTTTATCTTTTTTTAAATTTTCAGAAGCGTATGCAAGCGCGTTTCCACTTATCTTGACTAACTTTAATATGAAATTTCTATCGAATTTTAAAGACTTATCTGCATATTGAAGTGAATAACCATTTTGTTTAATTGCTTCTAACACAATTTTCTTATCTTTTTTTAGCTTAAAATCTACATGTTCTAAGGAATTACAATATTGTTTAACAGCTATTAAGGCTATTTGCCTATCCTTTTTTAAAAAATTGTTAGCAAATTGTAAAGACATTCCCCAATTCTTTACTGCTTGAACAATTACTTCTTTATCTTTTTTTAAATTATAATGTATTTTTTCAACGAATGTGCCCCAATTGCATTTTTTAAGTGCTTTTATAATAAATTTTTTATTCTTTTTTAAAGAATGATGAACATATAAAATTGCTAAAACATTTTTTGTCAAAGCCTTGAGAACAACTTCTTTATTTTTTTTTAATCTTTCACTAGCGTATTTTAAGGCATATCCAGACTGTTTTAATCCCTCTAAAACGATTTTTTTATTATCTCTGATATTTTTGCCTGTATGATTTAATGCAAAGCAATACTTCTTAACTGCTATTAATGCAATTTTTTTATCACTTTTAATTTTTGGATGGGCATATTTTAGAGCATAACTATTTTGATTAATTGCAATCCGAACAATTTTTTTATTTTTTTTTAATTTTTTGTTAACAAATTCAAGAGCATAGCCGTTTTGTTTCAATGCCGCAGAAACTATTTCATAATCTTTTTTAAAATCATTATTTAAGTATTTTAAATTGTAACCATTTAATTTAACCGCTTGCAAAGCATAAAATCTATCATTTTTAATTTTATCAGGAAGTTTTTTAAAATTGATAGTATGATCGTACATAAAATTTAATTTTTTATTAAGGTTCACTTATATTTTATTTTATTTGAAGGGATTAATGACTTGTCATAATTACTTTTTTTTTTTACTATTCCCCATTTTAGATTTCTATCCCTTGGAATTATTCTTCTTAGGGAAAATAAATCACTATTTGAGAGTTTTTTTTTATAACTAGGAAAAATTTTCCAATCATCCCATATTGCGCTAATTAATTTTCCGCTAATACCATTGCTATATTCTGAACTTAAAAACAAAATTAAATCACAAGCCTCTTGGAAGGAACTGCCTCCATCTTTTTTTTGTTTAAGAGATTTTATATAAGCTTTTTTGCCAATTTTTTTTGGCCCAGCCTTCAATAATTCGTTTAGCATATTTGTATTAATTGTGCCCGGTGCTACAGCATTAATATCTATTTTATAATTTTTAACTTCTTCTGATAATCCTTCAATAAACCTGACTATTCCAACTTTAGAAACTGCATAACCGCTCACTCTTGGTAAAGGTGCGGCAGCACCTCCCCCTGATAATTGTATAATTTTACCTTGATTTTTTTTTTTAAAATGAGGGATAATTTCTTTACACAACATTATTGAGCCATAGAGGTTTACCTCGATGGTTTTTTTCCATTTTTGCCAATTTATACTTTCTATATTTCCTTTAGGCCCGTATATTCCAGCATTGTTAACAAGAATGTCAATTTTTTTAAATTTGTTCTTTGTAAACTTTATTAATTTCTTAACATCTTTTTCAGCCGATACATCAATCTTAAGATAATAGATCTTTTGCGTTATTTTCTTTATTTCTAAGAGTTTATTAAAGGATTTTTTTAATCTAGTAAGATTTTTAGAACAAATCACTAAATTAGACCCATATTTTAAGAATTTTTTTGCAACTTCAAATCCAATACCTCTACTCGCGCCAGTTATTATTACTACTTTATTATAAAAATTATAATTATAAAGATTTTTGCTTAAGGATTTCTTCTCAATATATTTTTTTTTCATAAAATTTAATTTGAATTTGTATTACCACTTATGATGCACATCTGGTTTAATCAAATCATTATAAATAGCCTCTATTTTAGGATATAAATTTGATATATCGGGAAGATCAGTAGCTCTAGTATTCATATCTACTTGTATTTTATTTGTAGCTCCTGGTATTACGACGCTAACTTCTTCATGTTTTAATATCCATTTAAGAGCTAAGTCTACAAGATTAAATTTTTCTGGAAGTATTTTTTTAAGTCTATTTACTGCAACTAAACCTTTGTTGAAGTTAACTCCTGAAAAAGTATCTCCTATATCAAATGATTTACCGTTAAAATTATAATTTCTGTGATCATTAGTGTTAAATTTTGTGTTCTTATTTATAGTTCCAGTCAATAACCCGCTAGCTAAAGAACCTCTTGCAATAACAGCTACATCTTTTTTTTTAGCCTCTTTCAAAAAGTTTTCTGCAGGTCTTTGTCTGAATATATTAAACACTATTTGAATACTTTTTACATTTGGAAACTTTAATGCTGCTAAAGCCTCTGATATCTTGAAAACGCTTACTCCATAATGAGAGATTTTTCCTTTTTTTACAAGCATATCCATCATTTCGTATAATTCTTTTTTTGAGCATATCTCTGGAGGAGGGCAATGTAATTGTAATAAATCAATATTGTCCGTTTTAAGATTTTTTAAGGATCTGTCTACAAAAGCCTCTATAGTTTTCAAGTTATATCCTTCTGGCAAGTATGGTCTTAACCGTTGTCCTACTTTTGTTGCAATATAAATTTTTTCAGAGGTTGAACTTTTTAGTTTTCCTAAAAATTTTTCACTTCTTCCATCTCCATATACATCTGAAGTATCAAAAAAATTTATACCTTTATCTAATGACCTATTAAGTACTTTTTTAGCTTGTTCATCCTGAACATCGTCCCAGTTACCACCTAAGCCCCAGCATCCGAGACCAATTTCAGATACCCTCCACCCAGTATTTGAAAATTTTCTAAATTTCATCTAACTAATTGTTATATTGAGTTTAAAATTTTATTTAAATTTGAGAAATTAATTTTAAATTTCTTTTTTATCTTTTTGCAATCTAGCAATGTATTTATTGGCATAGGAAATTCATCGCATGTGAAAGATAAATATTTTTTTTTTAAATTTTTATTTTTTAAAATTGAATAGTAGAAGTCTTTTATTTTTATTTTTTCATTAGCTATGTTGTATTGTTCTTTTTTATTCGGTTTTGAATTAATTATTTTCAATATAATTTTTACTAGATCATCTTTAAATATAAATTGTATAAATCGATCTTCAAAATTTTTATTTTTTTGTGGATTGTAATTAAATCTAATTAATTTTTGTGTTTTTTTTGAGAAATCTTCTTTTCCTATTACATTTGGAATTCTAATAATTGTTGACAAAATTTTTTTATTATTTATTAAAAAATTCTCAATTTTTCTTTTGTTTATTGCATATTTTATATCTGTAATATTATATTTTTTTTTAAAGTCATTAGTAATTCTTCCTTTTTTCCAGTCTTTTTCTTTTTTTTCAGAGTTTGTATTTATATCTAAATAACTAATAGAAGAACTTGTAAGTATATAATGATTAAATTTTCCTTTAAGTAAATTAATCAATAGCTTAACTTCATTCAAACTATAAGCAATGTTATCAAAAATTTTTTCAAAATAAATTTTATCAAATAGATTATAATATTTTTTTAAATCTTTTCTATCAGTACAAATAAGTTCTAAATTTTTATGAGAAAGATTTTTTCTTGTACACCTATTTACTAAGTAAACTTTATGATTTTTAGACAAAAGTTTTTTTAATACTTCTTTACCGAAAAATCTATTTCCGCCTAAAACTAATATATTCACAATTTTTAAAAAGATAATGCAATTTTTTTTTGATTGTAAAGACGAAACTCAAGATTTACCCTTGAATGTCTTCCGAAATTTTCTGTTCCACCATGAATTAAATTTACATCAAATAATATTGCTTCCCCTTTTTTCATATCAAATCTTTTGAATTTGAATTTTTGGTAATATCTTTTTTCAAATACTGGGGAAATATATTTAGAATTTTTTTCTATTTTATTTATTGGATGGCGTACACGATGTGAGCCTGGGGCTAGCTGTAAAGTGTATTTTTTTGAAAAACCTATTAAGGGGGTCCATAAAGTAAAACAAATTGGAGTTTTATTTCTTTTATTTGATTTAATAATCTTTCCAGCGTTTAAATCAACATGTGGCGGTGGGGCTGCACTCACTGAGTATTTTTTCTTATAAGGAACAACAATTCTAAATGGTACTTCGTTTTTATTGATGCGTTTAAAATTTGTAGTATTACTTTTGCCGAGCAAATAATTTTGATCTGGTATTACAAAATTTTTATGTGACCATTTAAATTTAAGTAAATTTGAAATTTTTTTATTATTTTTGATTTGGTCTATAATTTTTTTGTTTACCTTAATGAATCTTTTAGATGTCTTAGTTAGTTTTGAATTATTTTTTTTATTAACATGATTATGATAAGATTTTAAACTCCATTTTTTTTTTTTGATAACTTTGTCTACCTTAGATTTTATTAGAGTTTGAAAATTTCTTATATCTTTATCTTCAAAAACTTTTATTTTTAAGTAACCATTTTTATTATAAAATTCTATATTCTTATCAATTTGATTTAGATTATTTTTAATTTTAATCGTCATCTTAATAGCTAAAATTATAATTTTTCTACATATTCTAAAAATTTGCTTTGGGCCTCTTTGGCTTCTTTTATATCCTTAAGCCTGTCACTATAAATTTTAGATGGTGGATCATATGCATCAAATCTATTAGTAATGAATTGTGCAAAATCCTTTCCTAATTCAGTAATAATAATTTTGTCATTAAAAATTTCTACTAAACCATCTTTTTCCATATCACTTAAATCATCTATTTCTTTTTTAAAATATTCTTCACAATTAATGTTAAATCTATTTTTAAAATCCTCGAAATTTAATTCCCAATAAGTTCTCAATTGTTGTGTAGCATGTTGCCTAATTTTATCATCTTTCGACAATTTCATTCCCCTAAATACTGGAAATAACTCATTATCAAGACATTTTTTGTATGCTTTTAAATCGTAATGATTCTGATGGTAATACTCGTCACCAAGGTTGCCTTTAGTTGAAGTTCCTACTCCAACAAAGTTAACTCTTCCTCCAGTTTGTGTTCCTGCTGCAGCGTAATGTACTTTTTTTTTTTTTAATTCTTTTATCATATTGTCACTTGGCAATGCATAACTTTCAAACGCTACTCTAAGATATCCTGCCTCTTTGAGTCTTTGGTCTATCACATCTAGTAAATCTTTTCTTTCCATAAAATCTGGTAAAGGTCCATCTTCAACCATTCTGATCGATGCTTTATTTAACCATGGTTTGTAAGCCAATAAAGATGTCTGAACTACAGTAGGTCTTAATTTAATAATTTTATCGCAAGTATCATGCATAGTATCAATAGTTTGACCCGGTTGGCCAACAAGTAGGTCAAAAGCAATAGTTTCATAACATTTTCTTACCTCATCAGTTAATAAATTATCAAACAATTCAAATGGCTGGACTCTGTTTACTCTTCTTTGGACCTCATCATCGAAGTCTTGCATTCCAAAAGATATTCTATTTGTACCACAATTTTTATGATTCCATATTAGCCTATCTTTGTCGACTCTTCTTGGGTCTGTCTCGATAGTAAATTCATTTACTTTAGAAAAATCAAAGTAAGATTTGAGCTTATCAACAAATAATTTTAAATCTTCTTTATTAAGTATTGTAGGAGATCCCCCTCCAAAATAAATTGTTTTAACGTTAAGTTTAATCTTATTTTTATTTAATATTCCAAATAATAAATCAACTTCTTTATGCAAAGATACCATATACTCTTTAACAGGCTCATAGCTTTTTGTAATAAATTTGCTGCAAGTACAAAACCAGCACAATTGTTCGCAAAAAGGTATATGTACATAAAAAAATATTCCTTCGTTAGGATTTCTCTTTAACCAATCAATTAAAGAATTAACATAATCATCGCTTCTGTAATTAAAATCCCAATGATCTAAAGTCGGGTATTCACTGTAATTAAATACCAGATTTTGATGATACTTTCTTTGTAGCTGTTCTCTACTTAAGACTTCTGTTTTTTTCATAAATTTTTTTAATATACTTCATCTATAAACTGAAATAAAGTGGTTAATATGTAGATAGTGACTTTTTAATGCTACAAAATCCATTGGAACTATATTTAGTTTTTTTATTTCTTGGAAAGAAAAAAATTTAAATTTTTTTCCCTCAGATAGTTTTATTTTTTTTTTTCCTATAATTTTGCATTCATAATACTGTAAATTTCTTTTTTTTTTTAAACCAATAAGACTAAAATCTACATTAAAAACCTTACGATAAACTCTTACATTTAAATTTGTTTCCTCTTTTATTTCTCTCTTTAGTGCAATTATGTTTTTTTCACCTTTGCCAATACGACCTCCGAACAAACCCCAATGATTAGGGAAAGAAATATTTTTTTTTTTATCTCTTAATTGAAGTAAATAATTTTTATTAACTAAAATTATAGCTTTAACTGCTTTTATGGTCATTTACTTTTTTTTTAGATTTTTTAAATGATCTTGAATGATTTTGGATGTTGTTTGAATTCTATAATTATGATCATTCTCTATTTTTTTTGTTGAAATTAAAAATGATATTTTTTTTGTATTTTTTTCAAGTATAGAACTTTTTGAGCTAATCCTTAATATTATAAATTCTATCAATTTTTTTAATTTAACTGGTTTAGAGCTTGAAAAATTATAATTAGATTTTATGTCTTTATTTTTTTTACTAAGCTTTGATACTAATTTAGCTATTTCAAATGTATTAATTACATTATTAAATTTTTGTGAAGCATTATAGATATTAACATTCTCATCATTAATAAGTTTGTTCAAAATTAAATTAATCCAAGGTCTATTATTTATTTCTTTCGAAAATTTATTTAATACTCCAGGAAGCCTTAAATTAACATAGTTGATGCCACTTTTTTCAATTAATTTTTCACACTTAAATTTCATCATGCCATAAATATTTTGATTTAATGGTTTATATTTTTCATTTATGATGTGTTTGTTTATGTTTCCATAAACCTCAATTGTAGAACAATTAAATAATATTACTTTTTTTTGTGTTTTTAGAAACTGCAATAAATTTTTGATTATGTTAATATTTGTACTGAAATATTTATTTTTATTTACACTCAAATATTGTTGATCAACTGCACAATGAACCAAACATTGAATTTTTAATTTCTTTGGAAACTTAAAATTAGATAAAGAGTTTATTTTAATCCACAATACATTTTTTTTTGTTTTAATTTTTTTTGATTTTTTTCTATATAAAGCGTAAATTTTGTGATTTTTAGATAAAAAATTTACTAAATCATAACCTATTGAACCGGTTGCTCCAGTTATCAAGATATTCATTTATTATAGAGATATAAATTATAATTTATTAGTTATTTCAACCGGACTTGTGGTTTTACGATTTTTTTCTGGCATTTCGTCAGAGTTATGTACATTTAATCCAAACCACCATCTTCCGTTTTTTTTCTTGATATCGGGATCTTTATCTGAATCAATAACATCTAGGCCATGTTTAATAGAGGCATAGAATAGGCCAATATCGCCGGCCTCAACCTGGTCTTCAATATCATGTTTATCATTATTATTATCAATCAAATAAAAGCCGCCTTTTTTGTATTCAACACCTCTGGTTGTCAAGTAACCTGAAATTACTAATCTCAACAAAGTGTTGGCATCTATATGTGGTTCAATAAATCCAGTTGGTGGGTATCTTGCTATTTGAAGTCTCTCAATGATAAGATCTTTTGGAGTATTTTCCTTAAACTCGTCAAATGATAGACCAGCTAAAAACTTTAATGGTCTACAAACTTCCATAATAATTTTTCTGACATCAGAAATATCATCATTCCAAGGAAAAATATGTGTTGAGTGTTTGGTGTATTTTATAGAATATGCATTAACAAGATCTTTTCCAATCCACCTATGAAAATTAGGAATACCCTCTAGCATTTTATAAAAGCTTGATGGACTCGATTGCGTAAACTTGTGTATTTCATCTATTATATATTTTGCCCTAGATTTATCTATAGAGTTTTTCAAAATATACATATCTCCAGAATACAAATTAGTGACTACATCGTTTACAAATTTAGGATCTTGTTTAACAATTTTAGATGCAAATTCCTTATAATCTACAAAAACTAGTTTTCTGCATGCAGATGGAATGTTTTTTTCTTTTTCTTGTTTACTCCATTCCTTAGCAAATAGATTGCTGTCTTTATTACTTCTTAAGTAATTAGAAGTAAGTTCTGAATTCATGGCCATGTTATATCTTATTTTAATATATTTTCTAGAGTTTTTAAGAAATTAATTTTGTCTATTGTGTCTTTATTGCCAATAGTTTCAACAGAATGGGCCGCGGCCAAAGAACCAATTAGTAAAGTTGTTTGATGGTCTACCTTGTTTTTTAAGCATGGTCCAACTAAAGAGAGCATTGTATCTCCTGCGCCAATTTTATCTACAACTTTTTTTGCAAATGCATCAGCATAAAAGTATTTATTTATTTTTTTGTTGTATAAAATTGATCCACTTTCACCTTTTGTGACTATTAAGTTTTTTATTTTTTTTTCTATAGAAAGTTTTTTCATTAAATTCTCTAATTTGCTAATTTTATCTCTCATTTCGTGACGAATTTCTTTCTCGTTAATGATTAAAGTATTGAATCTATTATAATTTCTAATTGTGTGATAACCTATGTTAGAGGCATTAATTTGTGCATTTAATGCTAAAAATTTAGATTTTTTACATATTGTGATAGCACTTTTTTTTGAGATCAATCCATGACCATAATCAGAAACAATTATTAAATCATAACGCTTTATTTCTTTATTTAAAATTTTGTTAAACATTAATTCGTTTTTTTTATCTAATATATCATCGTTTAAATTATAAGTTCCTATAACTTTACTTTTACTTATGCTGTCAACAAATCTTTTTTTTACAATTGTTGGAGAATTTTTTTTATAAATAAAATTAAGTTTAATATTTTTTGGTAAATTTTTTTTAATATCTTTTAAATAATCTTTTTTCTCTCCTAACATAGATAAAACTGTTATACTTTTTGAAAATTGTGATAAATTTCTAGCAATTCCTAAAACGCCTCCTAAATACTGATCTTGCTTTATTTCTTTTAATACTAATATTGGCTCTTTTCCTGATTTACCGATTGCCTCACAAAAGTTGTATTGATCAATTATAGTTTCACCGATTATTAATACCTTCAATTTCTTAAAATCGTTAATAATTTTTTTTAGTTTCAAAAAATTAAATTTTTTGGAAATATTTTTTATTATTTTCTTTTGTTGATTCGAGAAAAAATTTGTAGAGTAATTAATTAGATTACTTGAACTAAAAGTTATTTCGTTAGTGAATACTATTTTTCCTTTTATAGACTTAACAGCTTTTAACTCGTTTTTTATTTCTCCAGTAACATCGTTTTTAGAATTTTTATAATCATTTCCTTTGCAGTAAAAATTTGGCTTAATTACTTTTATAGGATGAACCGCAGTAGGAGTTTCGTTAATTGCCACATAGTCTACAAATTCTAATGCAGAAATTGACTCGCTACGCAAAATTTGATTAAACACCGGTCTACCTGGACCTTTATTTACAAACCTATCTGAAGTAATAGTTACAACTAATTTATCTCCTAATTCTTTTGCTTTTTTTAAATGTTTTATGTGGCCAACATGAAGCAAATCAAATACTCCATGACAATGAACAATTTTTAATGACCTTTTCTTATCATTCTTTAAAACATTTTGTATAGAATTAAGACTAAATATTTTATTTTTCATTTTAAATATTTAAACCAAAGTTTGGTTGCTTTTTTAATTTTTGATGGTGTCCATACAGGTGCATTTTTCCAATACTGTATATCTTTTAACATTAAATTAATACCTTCCTCTATTTTAATTTTAGGTTTCCAATTAAGTTTTCTCTTTATATTTGAAATATTTGCAAAAGTAATATCTGGTTCACCTGGCCTTTTTTTTATAAAAATTTTTGTTCCTTTTAGAATTTGTACTATTTTTAAAATACTTACAGTATCGCTACTTCCAACATTAAAAATTTCATTTTTTATTTTTGAACTACAAGCTTTGACGATGGCACTGACAACATCTGAAACGTATGTAAAATCTCTTTTTTGTTTACCAGTTCCAACTATTGTGAAAGGTTTATTAAATAATTTCTGTGCTAAAAAAACTCCAAACATAGCTCCATAGGTTCCTGAAGTTCTTGATCTGGTGCCATACACATTAAATAATCTTAATGAAATAAATGGAATATTATAAACTTTAGACCAATGAATTATTAAATCCTCTCCAATTTTTTTAGTAAGTGCGTATGGGTACATAGGTTTTAACTCGTCTATTTCTTTAGTAGGATATTTTTTTGGTATTCCATAGCATGAAGATGATGCAGAATAAACTAATTTTAAAACTTTACATTTTCTGCAAGCATTAAGAATATTCAATGTTCCTTTTACGTTAGAGTTAAAATATTTTTCTGGAAATTGTATACTTGGAACTATATCTGCAACAGATGCAAGATGTATAACATATATTTTACCTTTAAATTCATTAATCCATTTACCTTTTTTTGATATATCGCAGTTAACAAACTTAATTTTGCTTTTGAAATTTTTAATATTTTCAATTCTTCCAGTAGATAAATTATCTAATATTACAACTTTTTTTTTCTTTTTTGAGAGATATTCAGCAACATGACTGCCAATAAATCCTGCTCCACCAGTAATTATATATTTAGTCATATGTTTGATTTAGGCAAAGCTCCGCACAACGTAAAAATTTTAATTTTACATTTCATAAAATAATTAATTATTTATACAGGTCTAAAAAAATTTTGTTCTTTCGACACTGTAATTTTATAGTTACCTATTAAAGCACTAATAGATAACTTATTTTCATACAAAACCCTAAATACAAGATTTGTAAATGGTCCTGATGTAAATTCAAATTTTAGTTTTTTATTGATTTCAAAAAACGTAGGTTTTAAAAAACCGTCATTGTCCTCATGCTTTTTACATTTAACAATAAAATTTTCTATATCTGCTTGGGAATTGGCAAAATCCGATAAAAAATATTTTAGTCCTTTACAATATTTTAATGTATTTATGATTGAGTTTTTTTTAAAACCTTCATGAAAACATAATATGTAGTCTCCCAATAAGGATATCTCTTTTATTAGAGATTTTTTTTTATAAAATTTTTTTAATTTTAATTTTGGATAAAAATATTTAACATCGTTCCCAAGTTTATCTTTAAATTCTTTTTTTAAAAAAGATAAACAGTTTTTATTGATCTTTATTACAGCCCACATTTATTTTTCACTATCAAACTCTGATTTTAACTCATCGTACTCTTTCATTTTTCGTTTCATGAAATTAAGAGTTAGTTTTGTTTTTTCAGCTAGCCCTTTAGGTGTAAGAACATAGGCATAGCCAATTTTATTTGGATTTTTTTGGAAATTTTTAATTTTAATTAAACCCTTATTTTTAAGAGCATTGAGGCAATAATTCAATTTTCCAAGGCTAAAACCTAAATCTGACGCAAGCTCCCTTTGAGAGCTGTTAGGTTTAGATTTAATTTTTCTTAATATTTCAAAATGGTCCGGATTATTATTCATACTGTTCAAAATATGAACATCTTAACGTTCAATTTTTGAACTGTAAAGCAATATTAATGTAAAATTCTTACTTTTTTAAATTTTATTCTGAACATAAATCAAGTAAATTAAGCTTAATGCGAAAGAAATTAATCTTTTTTTTTATATTTTTTTTTATTCTTAGTTTTTATTTCATAGGGGTAGCGCAAAACTGTAAATCTGTTTCGAACATTAAAACAATTATTAAATCGGAGATCTCCTTATTTCAATTATGTATAAATTCTAGATCGGTCGAAGACAATATAAAAAATATTTTGAAAAAAAATCAAATTTTATATAAAATTGCAAGTAGCTTAAAAAAACGATTTTTCCCAACTTTCAATCAAAATATAAAAACCGATGATGAAGCTTTATCAAAAGTTGTCGAGAAATTATATTTCGAAGATAAACAAAATATTAAAGGTTTTTACAATGATGATGATAAAATCAAAAATTTATCAGTCAAAGAAACAGATAATATAAAATTTGATAATTGGTTTAGAGCTAATGCTAATAATTTTAATAACAAATATATAGATCCTGTAAACATAGAAAAAAAGGATGTTAAAAAAATTAGATTATTAGCAAAAATTGACTCTTTAGAAAAATCTGAATTTAAAAATGTTTGGAGCTCTAGAATAGCTGCAAATCCAATTTACGCAGAAGAAAAAATTTTTTATATTACAGCATCATGGGAAATTGTTGCTGTTTCGGCTAAAGATTATTCAGTAATTTGGAAAAAAGATTTTGATGGAAATTCTGTAAGCAAGAGAGGTTTTCTATATCACAAAGATAAAAATTCAAATGATGGCTTTCTTTTAGTAAATTCTGGAAGTAATCTTTATAAATTAAATTCAAGTGATGGTAGTTTAGTTAAAGAATTTGGGACTAATGGCTTTGTTAAAACAGGTATGGTTCTTGTGCCCCCTGTTATTTTTGAAAATCAAATAATCCTTGCTACTATTGTTGATGTTAGAATTACAAGTATAGATTTTAATAGTGGAGAAATTTTATTCTCAAAGGATATTTTTGAGGAAAATGACAGTCATTTTGCCAACCCATGGTGCGGAGCGGCCCTTGATACTAAAAACGGAATTTATTTTATAGTGACAGGAAATTCTAAACCAGGTGGTATACTAGGCAATGAAAGACCTGGGCCTAATAAATTTTCCAATAGTATTATAGCATTTGATGTAAAAAAAAGAAAAATCATCTGGTCTTTTCAAGATGTAATTCATGATCTTTGGGATTTGGACATTGCGGCTCCACCTGTATTAGCAAACTTAAAAATTAACAATTATAAAATTGAGGTAGTAATAGTAACTACTAAATCTGGAAATACATATGTTTTTGAGAGAAAATCAGGTAAATCTATGTTTGATATTATATATAAAAAAGCTGGTAAAACAAATATTCCGGGGGAACGGCCATCACCTGTTCAGCCATTTCCAATTTTGCCAAAAAAATTTTCTAAAATTGAATTTAAAAAAAATGATTTAAGACAAGAGCTTTTAAACAATAAAGATTTTATTGATAAATTTGACACAAGTCATAAATACGGGTGGTTTCTTCCACCACAAATTGGAAAGGACATAATATTTTATGGAATTAAAGGAGGTAATAATTGGACAGGATCTGCATATGATCCTGTTAATCAAAATATTTACATTCCATCTAATCATATTCCTTATAAAATAAGATTAGTTGTAAAATCTAGAGAAAAAGAGAATACCCATGCAAATTTGAAAAACTATTCTCTTTATCAAAAAAAATGTTCAAGTTGTCATGGTATAACTAGAAATGGTAAATGGACACAAAATTACGATATAGAAAAATTTTATATTCCTTCATTAGTTGGTTTAAATATATTTGATAGTCTAAACGATAAAATAGGATCTTATTCTAAATTTTTAAAACAACATGATGACGTGGTTATTGATGAAGGAGAGTTTAAGAATATCAAAAAACTATTTTTAAGTTGGGATAATGCGATTAAAAATTCTGATGATATTTATTATGAAGGCGACTGGCAGGAATTTTTTGCTGATGATGGTAAATTGATTTCAAAACCACCTTGGGGGTCAATTACATCTATAAATATTTTAAATGGTAGAACTAATTGGTCAAAACCTTTTGGAATAGAGAATGGCGAAGAAATTGGCCTTTTCAATTATGGAGGGGTTTCTTTAATGTCTTCAGATTTATTAGTTGCAACTGGTGCAGTAGATAAAATGGTTTCAATTATCGAAGCTTCAACTGGTAAAACTTTATGGAATTATGAAATGGAAGCTGAAGGAACTTCTGCACCACTGATTTATAATTTTAATGAAAAAACTTATATTGCAGTAATTGCCACTGGAGGACTGTATCCAGACTCTAAAAGATCATCAATACTTTATATTTTCGGAATTTAATTTTGTTAAATCAATATTTAAAAATTTTTTTCAGTGCATAAATCAAGCCAATTGAGCTATT
>TARA_B100000686_G_C16806134_1_pt1 | contig 18653 bp, 15 predicted proteins | sample TARA_B100000686 | Tara Oceans TARA_B100000686 (sample SAMEA2622733) | marine metagenome | biome: marine biome (ENVO:00000447); feature: marine epipelagic mixed layer (ENVO:xxxxxxxxx); material: "saline water (ENVO:00002010), including plankton (ENVO:xxxxxxxx)" | depth 150 m
GAGCTCGCAGTCTCAATTTTTTTCTGGTTTAATTCAGGGGTGAAACGGGCCATAGCGTATCCGTTACCCCCCAATTCTGGGAAACCATATTCTTTAAAATTTGGTACATACTTCGTACTAGGATCATTTGTATCAAAACTACCAGATATACCCGAAACAGAAAAACCTAGCGATTTACCATTTACCCCTTCCCCATCTTCATTCAATAAACGCGCAATAACAACTGCACTTGTTTGGGGATTTGATAAAATTTCACCAACGATAATTGGATTCGAAGTAGAACCAACAATATACCTGGCAACCAAAACTAAAGATCCTGTTTCAGCGGTATCAGTATCATCGGCCGTCTCTTCTGGAATTCTATCATCGCATGAAAAGTGTACTAAAAAAGATATTGTTATAATATGCAATAATATTTGGGTCATAATCTTTTTCATGATTACTCTCCTAGTTGGGATGTTGGCTTAGGATCCATTACATTCTTTTCATAACGAATCATATCGTTTGTTTTTGTAATACCTGTATAGGCATCTACAACAATTTTCGGAGTGATCTGTACAATTAAATCAGTCTTCCGTTCTACAACATTATTACTTGTAAATATTTTATCTCCGAAATATGGAATCTTATGAAGAAGTGGAAACTTGTAGACGGTTCTTTTTTTATCATTACTTAAAAGACCACCTATTATAATTGATTCTCCATCTTTAACCCTAATTGTTGTGGATGATGTCCTACTTTTTACGCGAGGAATGTTATTATCGGGTCCTATGAATTCAAAAATAGTTGACACTTCTGGTTCAACCTTCACTGTAATAAATCCATCCGTATTAACGGATGGAAGAATATTCAATTTTATACCCACTTCTTCTCGCTGCACCTGCACCTGTCCGCCAACACCTCCAGAACTGAGAATATATGGCACAATATCTACTAATTTAATACTTGCTTCTCTTCCATTTATGGTAGTCAAACGTGAATTAGCTAAAACCTCAGCTTTGTTATCTTTCAAAAGAAGATCAAGAGTAAGGTCGAATGCAGTCAACTGTCTGCTAAAGAATCTAGGATATAGCCTCGTCTTATCTTTTTTATTACTAAGCCTATTAAATCCCATAGTCGCAGGTATTTCTCCAAGAGTTTGATCATCTGGAATCACAGAACCACCACCAGATGTCAGTTCTTCTCCTGTTTCAGCCAGAATAGTACTATATTTTGATAAACGTGACCAATCAATTCCCAATTGTTCTTCTGAATCTGCCGCGACCTCAATAAGCCTCGTTTCCAGCATAATCTGAATAGCAGGCACATCAATCTCTTCTACAACTTCGATAATTTCAGCAATTTTTTTTGGAGAAGCATTTACAAGTAGTCTATTCCCAGATATATCAACCTGAATCTGGTCAGAGATATCTTGTAAGATCATCTTAACATCTTCAGCCGAAGCATATTTTAATGTAATCACGTAAGATTTAACCCCAACTTCTTCTTTCAACTTTTTTGGATCGGCTATCAAAAAAGAGTTGCCAACTATTTCATAACTCAATCCTACCGCTCGAACGACAAGATTGATAGCCTGCTCAATTGGTACATTATCTAGGTGTATAGAAATTTTATCTTGCTGGTTAACATTAGGATCAGTTACAATATTATAGCCGCTCTCTTTTGCTAAAATAGATAGAATTCCAGGTAAAAAGGCATCTTCAGCGTGAAGTGTGATTAATACTTCATCAGAGTCTTCCTTATTAGCACCCATCTGTGAAATAAGAGGTGAACATAATAATAATAAGATGAAAAATTTACATTTAGACATTATTTTTTCCCCACATAATTATCATAGAGATGATTTTTTTTTACTTCGAAGCATAACAATAATATTTTCACCATTTTCATTTAGATACTCTTGAAACTTATCATAGCCAACATTCTTATAATTATCCTGAAAAATTGAGTTATCAATGCTATTTTCCGATTTCATAATAACCTTTAATTCATTAAAACTCATAAGACCTGGGTTTCCATTGACGGCAGGTTTAGGAAGTCCCAATAGTACCTGTAGTTCATGCTTCCAAGTTGGATATTTTTCAACCACTTTCGTAGTCTTTATTTTTGTTTTTAATACATTCTTATTAGCAATAACAGAGTTAGTATTTGGTCTATATGCGGACTTACTTTTTTGTTTTTCATTCAATTGTTTGCTACGTTTTTTAACTTTTTTTGTACTTACAACAATTCTATCACGCTGTACGGAGGGTGGAGATAAAGCAGATACACCATAATCAACTGCAGGCTTTTTTACTGTTTTCACTGTCGTGATTGGTACATTAGAATTATTTATAAATAAGGGTTTGCTTTTATTAGGGCTTTGATCATTCTTTTTTGCAATAGCTACATTAAACATACTTTCCACCAATGATTTTTTTGGAGCAACATTCGAATTAGATTCAATGGTTTTTTTAGAATTAGCATCACTTCCAAGAGAAGATTTTGAAACAGATTCATTATATTGAATATTATTTTGCTGATTCACTTTCTTTGTTTTTATTATTTCTTGGATAGAATCAGAATTTTTTTGGAAGCTTTGGTTTGATAAAACAGTATTCTTTGTAGCAATATAATTTGATAATTCTTTTGGAATACCATCATCTAATCCTGGTGCAGGGTATGACATTATCTTGTTTTCATTTTTTATAATAACTTGATTTTTATCAATTGATAAAATCTCTCCAATATTTTCGATAAATTCACCAGAAGTGACTCCAAATACTTTCCCCCGATAATCGATCTGTGCTTGAAAATTAGTTTCCCGCTGATAGATAAGAGCAACACGAATGGAACTTTTATTTCTCCTAAACCTACGGCCGCTTCCATCTATAGATAATACATTTGTAAGCACCATAGGTTCTTTATTTATTAGGAACTGATAACTATTTCGCTGCTCCAATCGCTCCTCTAAAAATGCTATAACATTTTCAAGCTCTTCGTCTGTTCCAAACTGCAGATTTGAAGAGCGCTCCTTTATTCTATCATATTTTTCATTCATAGGAAAGAGTTTAAAACCTGCAGCAATAATAGATACCACAGAAAAACCAACAATAAGATTCCAGATTGTTTGAGAACGGTCACTCATGAAGATACTTTTGACTTTGATTTAACAAGGGTAATAGTTGAAAGATTCATCACAAATTCTTGCAACATCAGATCATTCTCACTGGCATTCGACCTTATACGTTCAACACCATTTTTTACTTCATATTCATCAATTGTAATTAATCTTGGAGATCTCTCAATTTCGGCAAGGAATTTCCCAAATTCTTCAAAAGTGCATTTTAAGGTTAGCATATAGGGAGATTTAAAATATTCTCCTACACGAATCCTGTCCTTTGGTTTAATATTTAATAACTCAATATCGAGTTCATCCATCATATCAGTCAAATTTTTTAAAAATGGGAGACTGGCATCATCTGCCAGAGAATCCATTTGCGAGAGAGCTAGATTCTCTTGAAACAAGGTAAACACACGATCCAACTGGCTGGCTAATATCTGGGCACTTATCAAGTTCTCATTTAGCTCTTCTTGCTCAATCTCTAAAATGGAGATTTCCAACGGTTTTTCTCCAATGAGAAATTTTGTTGCAGTCCAGTACGAAACCGTCAAAATAATTAAAGTACTAAATAAAACTATATTTCTTTTTTCAGCCATAATAATAGTTATGAATATCTCCTAACAGTTTTCTTTTTTACTGCCGCCACAAACTCAAAACGAATTATTTCCTGACCTCGAATACTGATTCTGCCATAATCCTCCAGCTTTATTCTGCTAAAATTATCAGAAAAATTCTTATTGGATTTCAAGGTCTGGAGATACTCATCAATAATCTCAAAATCTTTCCTATCATCAAAAGTGATGGCAATACCATTAATTATCATCTTATGCCGTTTGAAACGTAAACCGGTAATCGCCATATCATCTGGAGTCATGCTCCCCAGCATTTCCAGGTTTTTAGACCATAAAAACCGATTCTGCTCAAGTTCAGCAAAGCTGAGTATATCTTCTTTTGATAAATTTTTTCCACGAGACTGAAGCTTTTTGATTTCATTCTTCAAACGGGAAATTTCAGATTTTTTCTGATCAATAATTGCATTGTAACCTGAATTTATCATCCAAACTCTTCCATTTGCACTTAGCAGGACAATAATTAATACTGAAAATAAAAACCAGCGGCTTCTTTCACGTATTCTCTCCAATCTGGTTTCTGCACTTTCAGCCTTGTTAAGGTTGATAACAATATAACTTTTAGTCACGCTCCATTCCTCCCCTTATTCCAAGACCCAATGCAACAGTATATTGACTAGGATTCTCAATAGAAAAAGCACTTCCAGTCGAAAGTTCAAATGGATCAAATACGGCTGTATCCACATTTAATTTGCTTGAAGTAAAATCCACCAAGCCAGGCGTAATTGCAGCACCACCAGTAAGAAATATTTTAAGAAAAAAACTCTGGCCAGTCTGCTTAGCATAGAATCGCAAAGATCTACGAATATCTTCTACGAGATTATCATATACATTACGTTCTGCAATTCTAACATTCTCTATATTCTCTGTAGTATTGTTATTTATAATAGATGACAATCCATCCTTGAATAAAAGATCTTGAGCATCAATATAATTAATTTCATTTTTCACAGCTGTTTCTTTAACAAAATGGTGCCCTCCTAATGGAAGATCGCGAGTAAAAAATTCCTTTCCCTTTCCATATACAACCAGACTGGATGACACAGCACCAATATCAACGATAACAATAAGACCTTCTTCTGGAATATCTTTCGCAAATGTAACCGCATTACTGAGAGCTACAGGGTTTACATCTACAATACCTGGCTTTAACCCGCATTCCTTTAAAAGATTAATATGATTATTAATTACCCCCTTTGTACATGCAACCAATCCAACATCTATTTTATCTATTTCCTTATTATTTGATCCGAAAATTTGATAATCAATTACTGCATCAGTACCATCCATTGGTATATGTTTTCTAGCTTCAAATGTCATGGAAGATTGCAATTCATCAGATGGCATTTCCATAGTAGTAATCTGTTTAATACTAGAAGAAGATCCACTGATACCGCTAATCACACTCTTTACGCGCTTCGGATTTAATCCCTGTTGACGAAGTAATTCTTTCACGGCCATAACACAATGAGTATGGTCAATTTTTTCAGGGTCATAGCTAGTATTTTGTTCAGGAAGTAAACGTATTCCTGCATCCAAAATATTATAAGATTCTCTGGTTTTTTCCACAGATACCATTTTTACATATTGCCTGCCAATATCTAGACCTAAATACATTATAAGTTGATACTCATTATTAAAAATTCTCCACTTCTCCATAAGAAGCTATTTTGAGGATCACCGCATTGTTGGTACTCTGTAAATCAGGGAAATATGGAGGCGGTCTCATCCTCAGATTCCAGTCATAATGATAGTTTTTATCATACCCAATACCAGGAGAAACATTGTAAGGACCAGGGTAGTTCCTCTTCATATATCCCCGCTTAAATTGAACAATAGATCCCCATAGATTCACATATCCTCTATAATCATCATTACCAGTATAAATTCCATTTACACTATTAGAACGGTAGTAATTTCTGTGGCCTCCACGACCATCTGCAATAATTCCGTAAGCCAAACCATCATTCCAGTCATGATAGCCCTGCAGCGTGTTTTGCCAGTAATGAGATATAAAACCACCATTCATCGCAAGTATTGAAGCATTCAAAGTGATATCAGTTCCATATTGCTGACCTCGAGCTCCATTTGGCCTAGTATTTGCAATAATAACGCTTCCTCCCGCTATTAAACCAAGTATATTTTTTGTTCCGCCATCCTGGGGATGAATTACTTCTCCATTGCCGTTTGAATCAATATAAACTATATCATCAATTAGCCATATATTCCCCCAGATCCGATCGATCTTATCCTGATCATCGTGACGCCTATATTCTGTAAAATCATCTGTTACAATTGTATACTGTCCATCTACTATACCCCGTACTAAAACCTGGCCACCCTTGACATATAGGACCTGGGGGCTGGATCCCTTCGGAAAAAATGTTCTGGGCATATAGATGTAATCACTATTATAGATTATATCGGGACATGAAAAAAGATCACAGTTTGATCCTGCCACCCCTCCAATATTCCAGTATTCAAAATCAAAATGTTGTATGCGGCCAGCTTCACAATATTCAGTTTCATTATCCAAATGATCATGAAAATATTGAAATTCATTCCATTCTATATTTTCTGCTAATCCTGTAGGAGCGCTTGCGTTAATAAATTTTACATTCTCATCATGCAAAAAACCGACACTTCCCGTCCCTATATAGGTTATCTCTCCTCCATCAATGGTAACCAATATTCTGTCTTCACCAAGTGGCAATGCGTCAGTGGCTTGAAAAAGAATAGTTTTTGAACCATCAAAGTTTTCAATACGAATATTGTCTCCTCCATCTACAAGTGCAATGATCTCTTCCTGGACATTATTTCCACTAGCATCTAAGGAACTTAGCACAATAAAGTTATCCTGAATATAGCCAGATCCTTCAGTGAATAAATTTTCTGGTCCCGTATGCAATGCTGAAGTATTTACATTTAGTCCAATATTTTCTGCATCCCAAATAAAATTATATTCTGCAGGAGGGCTACCAACAGGAGGAATATTGTACCACCACTGGGCCACCCAATACCCATTAGGAACAAAATGAATCTCTGTCATAACCATGGTATCTTTCTTACCATTTCTAAATATCATATCGTCTGCTTCAAAAACCCTGGTTGCATTTGCTCTTGTCACATCAGCAGAATTTTCTGGCGGAAAAATAATTGCATCAACTGTATCTAAAATAGTGACTGTTTCGCCGCCGATATCTTCTTCAAAAACACTCTCATCACACGCACCCCAGCTACCAATACCTCCACCATTAGCTACTGCTTCATTGGTAATATTGACCTGCCCTGAAAATTCTGGGCATCCATAATTACTAAATACAATATCTCCATTGGTATGCACCTTTCCTTCAAGTTGATCGCTCGAGCCAAAATTCACAGTTCCAGTATTCCCTGGTCCTATAGGTTTCTCTTCATTTGTAAAATACATAAATTCTTCAAAACCTTGAGGAACCATAGAAGTATATACGGTACGTTCAACAGATACTTCATTTCCGCTGGTACTAACATATTCAGCTACACCTGTGGACTGTGCGATATATTGTTTTCTTGTTGTATTCGGTAACAATTCTGTCCTGGCTGTAATATTCTTATACTTACCAATCGGGTTTCCATTTTCATCATTTCCATAGCTTTTTCCTTCTGAATAAAGAGTAGTGTCACCAGTTATCTGGGGCAATATAACAACACCGACATCGTTTAGTCCTGCTTCTGCTAGATATAGCGCTTTCCATTCAGAATAACGATATTTTTCCATGGCTGATTGACTAAATGTATTCTTTAAATAAGCGATAGTAAAACTCATACTTACTAAAGTAAATAAAATAGCTAGAGGCGCAGTATTTCCAGATTGAAAATATCTAAACTTCATTGTTATCACTCCCCATAGAGTCAGTGATTTTCATTTGAATATATGCAGTACCTAAAAACAGTGTCCGATAGAAATAATGATCTTCATCTATAGGGCCAGCTTCGTCCATAACATCTGACTCCATAGATAGTATCAATTCCAAGTGCAGAAAAGACTCCTTGAATTCTGACATTCCCGGACGATTTGATGGCTCATAGCTAGCATTAAAATCTTTAATATAGATTGTCCGCTGTCCATTTTCACGAAATACACCTCTATTTGGGAACTTAAGAGTACCGTTCAAAGGAACATCATCATCAAACTCAATTCCTTCCCTCTCACGGCATGATATGATAAGGTCAGGCGTTAAACTTTGAAACTGTTTGTATAGCTTCAAGCGGGAGAAACCATTCATACCATCTAGTTGTACTTTTTGCGCAAGATGCAGCTCTCTTGTTATTTCACGCATAATATTATTTCCATACTGTCGAAGGTCTTGCCGAACAGTATCGTTCTGATAGTGAAGCATCACTGCCTGAGCAGCAGATGTCATTCCAAGGCCTATTATACTGGTAACTACAATTACTGCGGAAAGCTCTATTAAGGTCATACCCAGCGATGAATTTTTAAGCAGCTTTAACATTATAATTCAAATACGCTCATTATCGTAGAAAGCTTCCTTTCCTTAGAAACATTTCCTGAATACCGATTGGGAGGGGATGCCAGATAATCATACCACCTTATCCAGCACTCAAGCTCGTATCGCTTAAAATCTGTGGTCCCGTGCTCAGTAATCCTATCTAACCGATGAATATCATAATATAATTTTGCCCGGATTTTGTATTTTGACTGTGCGGATCCAACAAGATAGATCTCATCTCCTTCTAAATCTCCCGCTAATTCAGATGGAGAAAGTGCACCATCTGCAATTCGACCTTTCCAATATTCCATATAATTCAACAATTCTTCAGAAGCTCTTTCTTTTACCTCAAGCGCATGCAGCTCACCCCTGGCATGAACAACGCCCATAAGCAAACCTACAGCCGCAATAGAAATAATTATGGTAGCTGTCATGACCTCAATAAATCCAATACCGCTATATGTTTTTTTAAGGGTCATCATTCTTATAATACATTTTGAGCAAAAAGCTTTGGGTTATCTGCAATATCTCTTGCCGTTTTACGTTCAATATTTCCCTGGGAAACAAGTCTCTGTAAATCTTGATCAAGAGATTGCATCCCTTCCACACCACCAGATTGTATAATTGATGGTATCTGATAAATACGATCTTCCCTGATCAGGTTACGGATCGCAGTTGTAGCAATCATAACTTCACAGGCAGGAACCCTGCTTTTCCCATCTTTAGTAGGCAGAAGTTTTTGTGCAATTACAGCTTCCAAACTTTCAGAAAGCATAGACCTAATCTGCCCTTTTTGGCCTGGTGGAAATATATCGATAATACGATCTATAGTTTTTACTGCGCTAGATGTATGCAAAGTTGATAATACTAAGTGACCTGTTTCAGCTGCTGTAAGAGCCAAAGATATTGTCTCCAGATCGCGCATCTCACCAACTAGAATCACGTCTGGATCTTCCCGAAGTGCTGAACGCATGGCATTTGCAAAACTATGGGTGTTAGCCCCTAATTCACGTTGATTTATCAAACTTTCTTTAGTTTGGTGGTAATATTCTACGGGGTCTTCAATGGTAATAATATGACACTTACGCTTTATATTGATGTGATCAACCATTGCAGCCAATGTAGTGCTTTTCCCTGAGCCAGTTGGGCCTGTTAGAAGAACCATACCTCTATTAAGCAACGCTAAGTTCATTAACACCGGTGGTATCCCAAGCTCTTCACTATTTTTAACCACTTCTGGTATTGTCCTAAATACCCCAGCCATCCCTTTAACCTGATTGAATAAATTAATACGAAACCGACCTTTACCATCTAAACTCGCTGAAAAATCAATTTCTTTTCTCTCCTTAAAAAGATGTATTTGATCTTTATCTAAAATTTGCGGTATTATGGATTCCATATCTTCTTGCCGTAGGGGCTCCATATCAAGCGGCTTCATAGTACCATTAATTCGAACCATAGGGATTGACCCTACACTAAGGTGAAGATCTGAAGCGCCGCTGTCTAAAGAATATTCAAGAAGTTTGTTTATATTCAAAATTTTTTACTCTTCTTCAGGGGATCCATATCCGCTGAATTTTCCCACGTCAGCATCAAAGACGACCTGCTGTCCAGCTCCTCCAGACATTTCTTCTGTACTCGTTGCCGTAATCCGACCTCCTTGGTCACTTAATTGGATATCAAAGGACCACTTTAGTTTTGTAGATCTACTAACATCAAGCTGACCGGAACGTTCTAGTTCATCTACTTCACTTGGCCACTGCCCTTTTATTTGGTAATACATTTTTGCGGCATTATTAATATTGGACATCACAGTCCTTGCTTCAGATGCATATGAACTTTTTACATAGTTCAGGTAGGTTGGAAGCGCAATTACTGCCAAAATAGCAACAATCACTACCACGACCATGATTTCTATCATAGTGAACCCAGATTGTCTGTTCCGGTTACGATTCATTACCGTATCTCCTTTTTCAATTTAATAAATTTTTTTTATAATATTCCGCATCTCTAATAGGATAGCACACGTCAGGCTTACGATCGTCTTAAATAACAAACGGTTGTTCACATATATTTACTCACAAATATGTGATATTATTTTAAATATAGAATTTTAGCAGTTTTTCTATAGGAGTTAGAAGAAAAGCGTACAAAATACACACCAGTTGACATACACTGTCCAAACTTATCTTTAGCTTCCCAGTAAGAATTATATCTTCCAGGATTTTTTACACCATTATGAATTACATCTACCACGCGCCCGTTTATATCTAATACTTGTATTAATATATTCTCATTAACTGGGATATCGTAAAATATATTAACTACCGGATTAAATGGATTTGGATAAGGCATGTGAAGCTTAAATTGTTCTGGCAATGTAAATTCACCATTAGCACCTAGAAGATTTCCCGCCAGGTAGACTTGTCCATTAAATTCAAATTCTTCAATATCATATAAATTATCAATGCCATCCCTATGCAACATTACATCTATAACCTGAAACCCTGCACTATCATCAATCGGCTGAACAAAATATTCTTCCCAATTACCATGGAATATTGCTCTATCTACCCCATCGTATCCATATATAGTATCATTTCCTGCAAAACCTATTATGGTATTATTACCATTATTAGCCTGCAATATATTATCATATGAATTTCCTAAAATTGAAATATTATTATCCCCAGCAGTGGAAAGTTTCTTCAAATACTGCGAACGATAAGTATAGCTTAGTGAATCATTTAGATTCATCAAAAATTCTGAATTAAAGTCTGGATGTAATTGAGCAGTATAGTTCCACATTTCCCCGAAAAAACCTTCAATAATACCAAACAGAGCTGGATCACCCTGCGCCATTTCTTCCCTGTTGATAAATACGTATTCTTGATCCCCACAGTACCCATTTCCATTTGGGTCATGTGCCCATATACCAAAATAACACTCAAGGCCCATAGCTAGATACTCTTCTTCATAATCTTCTTGAGGCAAATCACTTAAAGGATTATATAATTGATTTTCTATCGCATTATTCATGGCGGATACTATTGTGTCCTGTAAACTTGGATCAGCTATCTGAATACCAAATCCATGGATAAAATGAAGAATTTCTTCATATGAAGCATCTCGATTAGAGCTTCGCATATATTCAATACTTCCTTCAGGGAACACCTCATCAGCAAGTAAATCCTGTCCGTTAACCCCTGCATCAAGAAGTGCTAACAAATCTGGATTTTCATATTCTGTTTCATTATTCAATAGAAAAAGAATTGCGTTGCTTGCACCAAGGGCATTGGAAATTGCAGACTTATCACTACCCCAATCACTATCTGGAATATTTGTCAAATAGAATTGAAGAATAGTTCGAGCATGTAGAATCTGTGTGTTTGTGAAGTTTTCCTGGATTAAAATAGGAATTAAATCACCGTTTGGAGTACTAACATGAGTGTATCTTGATCCGACAGCTCTAAATAAGCTATCCACATTATTAGGTAAATCAACGATCCCATTCTCTCCAACAGTAATATCGATATAAGGAAGCGTTGGAGATGCACTCTCACCTTCAACAGTCAGGTTAACTGGCACAAACATAGGATCGACTTCAAAAGAAGTTACATTAATTCTGGCTTCATATGGCCCTGGATCAAGTCCTGATGTTAGCACCTGTACATTAATGTTGTTACTTTCTCCAGCAAACAATACACCATTGAGTTCACCAGTATTGGATGAAATTACAAGCCAAGGGACTTCATCTTCAACTGCTGCTGCTGCCCATGATATTCCATTTCCAACAAACTGCGTATCAAAAGCTATCTCTGTTCCTTGCTGTCCACTCCCATTCTGAAAACCTATTGTACCTGAATTGGTTACACCATCCATTTGGTTGTAGTTAACTTGAAATAACCCATCTGGATATAGAACAATTTGAAAATCGTACAATCCAGAATAATCAGTATTTCCTCCAGGCAACCATCTGGCAATATTATTAAACCATATTACTGCCCTATTACTATCTGTATGGAAATAAATATCTCCATTTGCAGATGCGTTAGCATTATTGTTCATCGGGTTTAAATCATCCCAAAAGCCAAAAATTCCTGGACGTGGCGCATCTGTTGAAGGAAGTTCAGAGTTACTCCAATCAGTTGAGTTAACACCAGTCCATCCAATCCAGCCATTGGCATTAACTTTCACGTAGTCATAGCTCTCTCCATAGAAAGGGAATACAAAAGGTAGTTCTATATCTGATGTTGAAAATTGATCATTGTGAGGTAGAGTTAATTGAGTACCAGTTCCGCTTATATCAATCCAGTCATAGTCAATTCCTGATTGAATTTCGGAGCTGCTCCAATAATAGTCACCCGCATCAGGTCCGCCCTGATAATTATCAAATGGGAATGCCTGAGACAGACCTATATCGTATGAAAGTTGGATACCTTCTTCGCTTGTGTTAGTAATTTCAATAACTTGTGCGCCAATATTTCCGGCATCAAGGAAAAAAGCTAGATTCTCAGGGTTAATTTCCAAAGTTGGAAGACCAAAAGAGATAGAAAAAGAAATTGTTTCTTCAGATGTGGTAACATTATACAGATTTAGGCCACCATCTCCCCCATTACCAGAATTGTATAAAAAAGCTGATGGATTTGTATCATCATTTATTGCAGTGTGATCATAATAAAAGCTATAGGGTGCATTATTAAAATTTCCATTACTGACTAGAGTACCACCAGGACGATAAAGATATATTTCATCTGGAGGCCCAGAGGCATTCCCGTCTCCAGCTTCTGTATTAATCCTGTATACAAGTAAGCCCGATCGATCGCCAGGCGTATTAATTTCATAAATCCCTTCTTTTTTTCGATACTCGATAACGAAGTACTCCGTCTCCGAATTTGGAGATGAAATTTTGTATAAAACATTTACGTTCTCCTGTAGCGGGCTAAGGATATAGGTTCCACCCACAGTTATCTCTGTCATCCCAATCCAGTCACCATATTTCCACTTCATAAACGCACAGGGATATTGGGGTGGATTTGTATTCGATTCCATTAAATCCCAACCACCAACGGCAGAAGGAGCACCGCCTCCATCGTAATGGTATAGGTCAGGAGCCCCAAGAACATGGAAAAACTCATGGCAAAGAACACCAACATTGAAATACCAAGATTCAGAAAGCATAAATAAATAGTCCCGCACTATAGAACCACTAATTTCGACATCTTGAGTATATAATGACCAGCGATGTGGCCATAGAAGATCCGACCAATCTCCTGGGGAACCATAAACAACAAAGGAAACTGCATCAACATAGCCATCATCATCAGCATCAAGAATTATATTCTGAGGTATATTGGGTGATATAGCATTTATCGCATTTGCCAATAAGGTATGCTCACGCTGAGCTCTGTCATTCCCGTCTTGGTAACCATTTGGATTATCAGCAGAAAATGGTTCATAGTAGCTCCTCGGGTTATCATCCTGGTAAGATGTATTTAAATCACCAATACTGCCAGGATAATGAAACGTATTGACTTCCAAAGTATTATAAGATATTTCACTAAAATAATGTTTGAGTGAAGCCTGACCATCATCACTATTTTGAAAAACGGAATCAAAATAGGATCTTGCTTCAGAAAAATTTGGATCATCGGAAAAACGGATAAAAATATTTATTTGGTTTATTATACCAGAAGTTGGAGCATCTCTGTATGATCTATCTCCATCTAAGCTCAAGAAAGACATCTTATTTGTATTATATACATCAAGACTTATGGAAACTCCAGGATTGAAACCATACTCCGCTGGATTACTGGATCCCACCATAATTTCAGAAGGTTCCAAATTCCCATTCACTTCAATCGCATAATAAAAATATCCATCAGAAGGATTCATAATAATGGTATAATCATTTTTATCATGAAGACGACGGCCAAACTGGTCTCCAGTTATAAAGCAATGAAGTATAGAACCGTCAGGAAGCGTTATTATCCTAGGAATAGATTCGAACCAAGTGCCAAAACCAAAACCATGTAAAAATAGAATAAAAAGAAGTATGTGGAAAATCTTCATCTACGATTTAGCTATTTGTATTATAAATATGATACTTATTTAAATAATACCATCTTGCGTGAAACTTCACGACCATTTAAGCGTAAACGGTATATGTAGGTCCCGCTGCTTACAAGATTACCCCTCCAGTCTTTTCCATTCCAATGGTAAACAGACCTACCTGATCTAAAGGTTCCTGCAAATATTGTTTTAACCAGCTCTCCCTTTAGATTATAGATGGATAAATCTCCAATTGAACCAGTCTCAGAGTCGACAGCAATCTCGGTATTGGGATTAAATGGATTAGGATAATTTTGCTTAAGTAAGAATGAGTCAGGTTGATCATTGTCAATGCCTAAAGCTGAACGGCCCAAAATTATTTTATGTGTTAAGTGACCGTCCTGAGAAATATGGTTCAAAACCATAGAATTACCAGTCCATTCAACAACATTATATCTCATTTCCTGATTTCCTAATACCCCTATCGGTGTATTATACCGTCTCAGAAATAATACCTGGGCATCTTCTTTATCATAGCTGCAATAATGATGTGCCCAAGATAGATTTTCATTATACATCACTGAAGAACTTGATTTATAAATTAAAAACCCTTTTCTATCACCACCTTCATCAATATTAATAAATATATCTTTATCATCAAATATTTCCACCTGACTGGACAAGGATTCCTTGCCAGTCCACTCTCCTACAAGATCCCTTATTGTTTGAGCGGTAAGGCCTGACAGAAACAATAGTGAACTGATAAGAATTACATATTTGTGATAGATTAAATTCATACTGTTTTTTTGTAAAATGGAATATAACCTGTTCATGGGTTCAATATTACAAAATATTAATATTTTTTTTCCAGATTATAATTGGATATCAATTTCAATATTAGATTAATAAAAATATAATTAAACAATGATATTTTAATTATAGATAAAATAATCTATAAAATAAAATATAAATTTTCATGGTTTTACAATATGGATGTAGTCTATACATATTGTAATTTTTCGATTAATTTTAGTCTTTTTTTATAAGGATAAGTTTTGATAGCTGCCATACCTAAGGAAATACAACCCTTTGAAACTCGTGTTTCTGCAACACCCTCAACTGTAAATGAGCTCACCAAAGCGGGACTAACATTGCAAGTGGAAAAAGGTGCAGGACTCAATTCTTTTATTTCAGATAGTGAATACTTAGATGCTGGTGCTCAAATTATTGATTCTGCATCAGAGCTATATTCAAATGCAGATATCATTCTGAAAGTCCAGAGTGCAACGATTAAAGAAATTTCAAAATTCAAACCTGAAGCGTACTATATTTCATTTATGCAGACTACACGTTCAATTGACCTTGTTCTGAAAATGGCTGATATTCCTTTGACTGCTTTTTCAATGCACTTAATACCACGAACAACACTGGCACAAAAAATGGATGCACTTTCATCTCAAGCAAATATTGCAGGATACAAAGCAGTGCTTACCGCTTCGAGCAGACTTGGAAAATATATGCCACTTCTAATGACAGCTGCAGGTACAATCCGACCATCAAAAACGCTTGTTTTAGGCGCTGGAGTTGCAGGACTACAGGCAATTGCCACAGCAAAACGGCTTGGCGCACAGGTAGAAGCATTTGATGTTCGTCCAATCGTTAAGGAACAAGTTGAATCTTTGGGAGCTAAATTTATTGAAGTAGAAAACAATCTGGAAGATGCTGAAGGAGAAGGTGGTTATGCTAAAGAAACATCGGAAGACTATAAACGTAAACAGCAAGATTTAATTCATAAACATATTTCTAATGCTGATGTAGTAATCACTACTGCACTTATTCCAGGAAAACCAGCACCTCTATTAATTCCCAAATCAATGGTTTTAGATATGAATCCTGGTTCAGTCATTATGGATTTAGCTGCTGAAAATGGTGGTAATTGCGAACTTACTAAAAAAGATGAAGTGATTGAAGTCAACCAAGTTATCATAGATGGAACTTCCAATATCCCTGCAACAATGCCAGTACACGCCAGTGAACTTTATGCAAAAAATATATCAACATTCCTTATTCATACATTAAATGATGCTAAGGTCAATTTAGACCTTAATGATGAAATAATTTCTGGTGCACTTTTTACCCATCAGGGTAAAATCACTCACCAACCCACAGAAGAAGCAATAAATCAATCAAAAGGCTCCTAATGGATATAAATATTTTAACTGTTTTCATCCTCGCCATTTTTGTTGGCTTTGAAATTATCACAAAAGTTCCTCCTACCCTGCACACACCTCTTATGAGCGGATCAAATGCCATATCTGGAATAGCAATTGTAGGTGCTATTATTTCCACAAAGATTGGAGGTGGAATAGGGTCCTATCTAGGGCTTTTAGCTGTTATTTTTGCAACAATCAATGTAGTAGGCGGTTTTATGGTTACCGATAGAATGCTCAAAATGTTCAAGCGGAAATAATTCATAAAGTGAATATACCCGATATTTCGTACGTACTAGCTTCCATTCTGTTTATTATTGGGATTAAAAGACTTAGTCATCCTAAAAGTGCCCAAAATGGGAATTCCATCTCAGCCCTTGGGATGCTTGTAGCTATTATTGCTACTCTACTATTAGAATCTTCACTCAATTTTGAACTAATTATTATTGGAATGGTCATTGGTGCAGCAATAGGTATTGTTTTTGCTACAAAGGTTGAGATGACACAAATGCCTCAAATGGTAGCAATATTTAACGGCTTTGGTGGTGGAGCAAGTGCACTTGTTGCTGCTTCAGAATTTCTTAAGTCCGGTTCAATTTCAACTTTTACAATTACCATAATAATTTTTTCAGTCTTTATAGGAACTTTAACATTCACTGGAAGTTTTATCGCATTTGGGAAACTGCAGGGATTCGTAACTGGTAAACCCGTAGTCTTTAAGGGGCAAAAACTTTTCAATGTATTTTTAACTCTTCTTTTTATCTTTATAGGTTATAACCTCATTAATAATCAATTTATTATTCCAAATCAAAAGGTTGACTTCCAATTTTTTTATTACCTGGTAATTATCTCAGCATTAATGGGAATTACACTGACAATGCCTATTGGCGGTGCTGATATGCCTGTAGTGATTTCACTATTAAATTCCTATTCGGGGATTGCCGCAGCAGCAACTGGTTTTGTACTAATGAATAACGGACTGATCATTGCCGGTTCATTGGTGGGAGCTTCTGGGATAATCTTAACAAATATTATGTGCAAGGGGATGAATCGTTCACTGGTAAATGTAATATTTGGTGCAGTTGGACTGGAGAAGGAATCAACAGGAACTGATAGCGCAAAACAACTAAATATAAAAAGTTATTCTACTGAAGAAGCAGCCATGATTTTTGATGCAGCAGAGAAAGTTATTATTGTTCCAGGGTATGGACTAGCCGTTGCTCAAGCACAGCATGCTGTCAGAGAAGTAGCCGAATTCCTGCAAACGGAAGGTAAGCAGGTATTATATGCAATTCATCCTGTTGCGGGGAGAATGCCAGGGCATATGAATGTTTTACTTGCCGAAGCAAATATCCCCTACGAACAATTAAAAGACCTTGATGAAATAAATCCTGAATTTGAAGATTGTGATGTGGCTCTTATACTTGGCGCAAACGACGTTGTAAATCCAGCCGCAAGGCATGATACATTATCTCCTATCTATGGAATGCCCATTCTCGATGTGGATAAATCCAGAACGGTTATGATTAACAAGCGTACCATGAACCCAGGATTTGCTGGCATCCAAAATGAATTATTTGGTTATGAAAATTCTATTATGATATTCGGTGACGCAAAAGATATGCTACAGCAATTATTAAAAGATCTAAAAGAATTATAAATTAATTTTCTTCTATATCAGGTTTGATTCTAACTGAGTTTGAATATAGACCTAGAGCAATATATTTTTCACATACGGCATTAGCATAATCTTCTGAGAAAAATTTACCTACTTTAAATACTTGCCCACCTCTATCCTTTACTGGATTTAAATCAGGAAGTAAATCTTTAATGGCTTCCATTTGCTTATCGCCCTGAGGAACGATATTTACTTCAAACATTTCAACTGTTCCACCTTTTTCAGAACTAACATAATGAGCAATCATACCGCTGAACTCAGCAACTGCCATAGCTTCTTCTTCTGTCACTTCATCATCAGCTTCTGCCATTAGGTTGATCAAATCAGTTAACCCCTCAGCCACTTCAACATCCGGTTTCTCATCTAGATAAGACTGGACAAGCTCTTTTAACTCAACTAGATTTGTTACTTCTTCTGGCTTACCCGCTTTGATGTCAGGTATGACAATATTCCATTTATCTGCAAATTCAGTAATTAGATCAATCTCTTCTT
>TARA_B100000686_G_scaffold355360_1_pt1 | contig 18647 bp, 17 predicted proteins | sample TARA_B100000686 | Tara Oceans TARA_B100000686 (sample SAMEA2622733) | marine metagenome | biome: marine biome (ENVO:00000447); feature: marine epipelagic mixed layer (ENVO:xxxxxxxxx); material: "saline water (ENVO:00002010), including plankton (ENVO:xxxxxxxx)" | depth 150 m
TCAGACTTATGGGGTAAGGGGCAATAGCGTGTCAGGATGAGCGTTTTCGTTGAATATTTCAAGCCATCATGTTTGGAGCATGCAATGCCAAAATGCTGAAGGGCAACAGCTAAGCCAATATTTTGATTGTTGCGATTAAACGTAGCTTTTAAATTATTAAAAATTGCGCTTGGTGTTTTACAGATGCCCCGTAAAATGGTTCGGTCTTTGTTTGAAGCACTGGTAATGACCATTGCGATATGACCTGCATTGGTATGAAAGTCTCTAAGCGTTTTAAAGCTCATGTCCTGTTTGAAATTAACTTCAGTGATAGGTTGTGTTGATACATAATACACATGTTTTTTATCGTAAAAGTACTTAGCATGACGAAAGTCATCAGAGGTTAGCATTTCACCAGTAATTGCATACTTAGCCTGTTTTAAGGTGTTGTAGTGAGTGCTTCTTTTGCTTGATGTACTCTTGAGTTGTAAATGCACAAGATAGTCTTCCACTTTAATGTCTTTGTGGAATGCTGTATCTGGTTTCTCGTAGAGTGAGATTGCAACCATTGACTGTTTGAAATAGGTTCCGAGGGCACCGATATAATTATCAGCATCAGTCTCTTTTGAAAAACTTTTTTGGCGGGCCATGTAGACACAGCGACCATCATCTGTAATGAGATGCCCAGTAAGTAGCCCTGGTTTTATTTCTGTCAGCTGGCCTTGGCTTACTAATTCTTGAGTAGTTGCTTGAGGGAATTCTATTTCATGCTTAATACTAATAGGTTGGGTTTCAGCTGGCGCTGTTGCTGGTGTACTCGATGATACAACGGATTGTGATTGGTGTGGTTCGTGATCCAAATTGTATTGTCGTTCACAGAAGGGTTCAGTGATCGTTGATGCTTGTTTTGGGAAGCGAGCTTTAATTTGTATTTGTCCAGCATTGACTTGATCAGCATAAAAAATTCGACCGGTTTTGGATACTTGCCCTAGTTGGGTGTTGATCTCATTCATTGCAGGAGGGGCAGTTGACGTAACTCGACAGTAAACAGAATTATGCTGTCCGAGCATAACTGACTGAATTGTATTGCTCTGTGCTAAGTATTGATGCAGCTGTTGACTGTCAATTGAGCCGAGTTTGGTATGCTGGTTGAAATCTTGTAAAGAAAAATGAATGGTCATTGCTGCTCTTCTTCAGTGTTATAGATAAATAACAAGAGCTTGGCAGTCCTCTTCAAAGCGAAAGCCCCTGTAAAAGAGGCTAAAGTACCTGATCAAATAAGGTGCAACAATCATTGATTACATTAGAGTCGCTGCTTGTGCCACATTTACGGCAAAGCTAAAGCCAATCAGCGTTAGTATTTGCACCATGAAGTTCGTAGCGGCAAGGAATATACTTTTAAAGAGTGGCGCGTTGAGGAAAGCGCTATAGACTAGTGTTGAAACACCAACTGCCACCATAAACTGCATGTGTTCAGGTTGCATGCTGGAGTTAGGTGTGAACTGAATAGCGGCAGCCATAATGAGGCTTGTGCTCAATACACATATAAAACAGGCGTTAAGGTTGGTAATGTGAGTTCGCAACACATGTGCAAAAAAGTGCATTACAAAGAGTGTTGCTGCTAAGGACGCAAAAGCGGTTAAAACTGTTGTAAGTGTAAGTTGCATATATATAAGCCTTTTTCTTGTTATGATTTTAATATTGGATGATTTGGCTTGATCCTTGAGGAAATCCTATCAAAATTCGGCCTGTTTCTTGTGAAATTCTGTGCAAGTTGTGTTTTATTTGCGTCAAATCAAAAAAGCTGAGAGGGCTGTAAGCCCCAATTACAGAGGTTTAGATGCCAGGGTATAATAATAATGCTGTTAAAGCGTAAAATTAGGGAATCTTTGCATAGCTTTTCACCGGTCGATCACGTATACTCTGGGCTCAAATTTCCCCTAATTTGAGCTTTTTTAAGGAAGTAGGGGATGTGCCAAGCCCATCTGATGTGAGGAAGAACCATGTGCGGAATTGCCGGTATTATTGCTCAAAGCTATGTAAACCAGCATCTCTATGATGCGTTAACTGTATTACAACATCGAGGTCAGGATGCTGCGGGTATTGTGACTTGTGATGGCGTAAGGCTCAATTTACGCAAAGATAATGGAATGGTTCGAGATGTGTTCCGCACGGAGCATATGCTAAACCTAACAGGTAACATGGGTATTGGCCATGTGAGATACCCAACTGCTGGTAGCTCAAGCTGTGCCGAAGCTCAACCATTTTATGTGAATTCACCATTCGGTATTTCTTTAGCCCATAATGGTAACCTAACGAACACTGAAACAGTGGCTCAAAACCTTTTCCGTGAAGACTTCCGTCATATCAACACAGGTTCTGACTCTGAAGTGCTTCTCAATGTGTTTGCTCACGAACTTCAAGAACGTGCCAGCATGCATTTAACACCTCAAGCTATCTTTGATGCAATGAAAGGTGTGTTTGCTCGTGTGAAGGGCGCATACGCAGCTCTAGCACTTATTACTGGTCGAGGTATTGTTGGTTTCCGTGATCCTAACGGTATTCGTCCTCTTGTGATTGGTCAGCGTACAGCTGAAAATGGCAAAACTGAATACATGCTTGCTTCTGAAAGTGTTGCGCTTTCTGTTTGTGGTTTTGAGCGCCTACGCGATGTTCAACCTGGTGAAGCTGTTTACATCACTGTCGATGGTCAGTTGTTTGCAGAGCAATGTGTAACTGGTCATAAGCATACGCCATGTGTATTCGAATATGTGTATCTTGCTCGTCCAGACTCCATTATGGATGGTATTTCTGTCTATAAAGCTCGTATGAGAATGGGTGACCGTCTTGCTGATAAGATTAAGCGCGAATGGCCAGAGCATGATATTGATGTTGTTATTCCAATTCCTGATACAAGCCGTACAGCTGCAATGCAGTTAGCGCAAGGTCTTGGAGTTAAATATCGTGAAGGCTTCATCAAAAACCGTTATATCGGTCGTACATTTATTATGCCTGGTCAAACAGAGCGTAAAAAGTCTGTACGTCAAAAGCTAAACGCAATTGAACTTGAGTTTAAAGGCAAGAACGTTCTTCTTGTTGATGACTCAATTGTACGTGGTACTACTTGTGAGCAGATCATTCAAATGGCTCGTGATGCTGGTGCTCAAAACGTATACTTTGCATCTGCTGCGCCTCCTGTTCGTTATCAGAACGTGTATGGTATTGATATGCCTGCACTTAAGGAGCTTATTGCTCATGATAGAACAGAGCAAGAAGTAGCTGATCTCATCGGTGCTGATCGTTTGATCTTCCAAGATCTTGATGATCTGATTAATGCAACATTCAAAGGCAGTCGTACAGAAGTGCGTGAGTTTGATTGTTCTGTATTTAATGGTGAGTATGTGACTGGTGATATTACGCCAGAGTATCTGTTAAACATTGAAGGTGCACGTAATGATGGTGCAAAATCAAAAGTAATCGCAGGTGCTGCAGACCCAACACCAATTGATCTTCATAATCACATTTAATTGTTGATTTGAGTATCGAGAAAAGCTGGCCAATGTGCCAGCTTTTTTTATGCCTTTTATTCGCGAAATGAAGGCCAAAAAAAAGCCCGCAGATGCGGGCTTATTAATACTTCAATTAAGGAAGTAGGTGTTGCACACCAGCTTTCTCTTCAAGAAGTTCTTTTTCAGTCAGGCTCATGCGCTCACGGCTGAAGTCGTTGATTTCAACGCCTTGGATAATTGAGTAGTCACCATTTTCGCACTTCACAGGGAAAGAGTAGATGATGCCTTTCTCGATGCCGTAGCTACCGTCGCTTGGTACAGCCATGGATGTCCACTCAGTGCCAAGAACCCAATCACGGATGTGATCGATTGCAGCATTTGCAGCAGAAGCAGCACTTGAAGCGCCACGAGCTTTAATGATTGCAGCGCCACGTTGTTGAACGCATGGAATAAATGTGTCTACGTACTCTTCTTGAGAAAGGAACTCAAGACCAGACTTACCATTTACATCAACCTTGTGAAGGTCTGGGTATTGAGTTGCAGAGTGGTTACCCCAGATAATAAGGTTCTTCACTTCGCTAACGCCAACTTTAGCTTCTTGAGCTAGAAGTGATTGAGCGCGGTTATGGTCAAGGCGAGTCATTGCAGTGAAGTTGCGTGGGTTAAGATCTGGCGCATTTGCTTGAGCGATAAGCGCATTTGTGTTTGCTGGGTTACCAACAACAAGTACTTTAACGTCACGAGAAGCAACTTTGTTAAGTGCTTGGCCTTGAGCGGAGAAGATAGCAGCGTTAGCTTCAAGAAGATCTTTACGCTCCATGCCAGGTCCACGTGGTCTTGCGCCTACAAGTAGAGCAATATCAGCATCTTTGAATGCAACTTCTGGATCATCGCTGATGATAAGCTCTTGAACAAGAGGGAAAGCACAGTCGTTGATTTCCATGGCAACACCTTCAAGTGCTTTCATGGCAGGTGTGATTTCCAGAGCGCTTAGAATGATTGGTTGGTCTTTACCAAGCATATCGCCAGCTGCGATACGGAATAAAAGTGAATAACTGATTTGGCCAGCTGCGCCAGTAACGGCAACGCGGATAGGTTGTTTCATAGCATCCTCTTTGATGTATTGGTTATCAGGCATAAGTCACAATGATTTATGCCTGGCACTATCGGAAAACACAACATCCTTAATGGATATATAAGAACGAATTATGCTAGGTGTTGAGCCGATGGTCAAACATAAATAAGAATTTGATCAGACTAATAGCAAAAAAAGTTGATTTGTTTGATTAATTAAGATGAGTGCAGGTGGTAACTCGTGCAGATAAGCAAGAATGTGCTCTTAGGTGAATAAAATAGTGTGGTTGAAGTTACAGTTAAAAAAAATATCTGAGTGTGTTTGAAAAATGCTCAATCTAAGTCTTCTTCCCAAGAGGTGGTCTATTCACGTGATTTTACTGTACTAATCCCCAGTGTTATCCACAAGTATTGTGGAGAAATAACTGAATTAAAAGAAAATCATGTGAATAGAGTGTTTGCGTTTGGTACCTAAGAGCCTCTATAATAGCGCCAACTTTTTTGGTTTTGGTTGTTTTGTGGTGGTGGCTGTTAAGCTGCACTTGGCTAGCGATGCTGTGTTACCACGTCTCATGAAACCTTATGTTTGGCTCCGCTTCAGCGTCTCGCGTGCGGTTTTTTTTTTCTGAAAAATATTTAGAGGGAAATAGTATGGCTCGATATATATTCGTGACAGGTGGTGTGGTTTCCTCGCTTGGGAAAGGGATTGCCGGTGCGTCTTTAGGATCTATCCTGGAGTCCAGAGGTCTGAGTGTTTCAATCATGAAACTTGATCCTTACATTAACGTTGACCCAGGCACAATGAGCCCAATCCAACATGGTGAAGTATTCGTAACAGAAGACGGTGCAGAAACGGATCTTGACTTAGGCCATTATGAGCGTTTTATTCGTGCTCGTATGTCCCGTCGTAATAACTTAACAACTGGTCGTATCTACCAAGAAGTTATTGAGAAAGAGCGTCGCGGTGATTACCTTGGTGCTACTGTTCAGGTTATTCCACACATTACTGATGTGATTAAAGAGAAAGTACTTCGTTGTGCGCCTGAAGCTGATGTTGTTATCGTCGAAATTGGCGGTACTGTAGGTGATATTGAATCTCTTCCATTCCTTGAAGCTGTTCGTCAGCTTGGTGTTGAGCTTGGTTCCGGCGAATCATTATTCGTTCACTTAACCCTCGTGCCATTTATTCCAACATCTGGCGAAATTAAAACAAAACCAACACAACACTCTGTGAAAGAGCTTCGCTCAATTGGTCTTCAACCAGACGTTCTTATTTGTCGTTCTGAGCAGCCAATTCCAGCTGATGCGCTTCGTAAAATTGCGCTTTTCACAAACGTTGATTTGAATGCTGTTATTTCATGTCACGATGTTGATTCCATTTATGCTGTACCTGCACTTCTAAATGAGCAAGGTCTTGATGAAATTGTTGTGCGCAAACTTGGTCTTCAAGATAAAGCAAAATCTGCAGATCTAAGTGATTGGCAGCAAGTACTTGAAGCTAGCCGTGAATCTGACCATAAAGTGAATATCGCTATGGTTGGTAAATACATGGAACTTAAAGATGCGTACAAGTCTCTTATTGAAGCATTGCAACATGCTGGTATGCGTCAACGTGCTCGCGTTAATATCATGTTTATTGACTCTGAAGATGTTGAAGAGCAAGGGACAGATATTCTGAAAGATGCCCATGCGATTCTTGTACCAGGTGGTTTTGGTTCTCGTGGTACTGAAGGTAAGATTCAAGCAATTAAATTTGCACGTGAGAACAAAGTCCCTTATCTTGGTATTTGTCTTGGTATGCAGTTGGCGGTTGTTGAATTTGCTCGCCATGTTGCTAACCTTGAAAATGCAAACTCAACAGAGCTTCATGAATCAACAGCACATCCAGTTATTGCACTTGTAAGTGAGTGGGTTGATGCTGAAGGTGGTGTATATCAGCGTGATGAGAAAACTGATCTTGGCGGTACAATGAGACTAGGTGGTTACCCATGTCAGCTTGTTGATGGTACTAAAGCACAAGAAATTTATGGTAATCAAAAAATCGTTGAAAGACATCGTCACCGTTATGAAGTGAATGCTGGTTATGTTAAACAGCTTGAAAACTCTGGCCTTGTGATCAGTGGTACATCTGATGATAAGCGCCTTGTTGAGATGGTTGAAATTAACGATCACCCATGGTTTGTTGCATGTCAGTTCCACCCAGAATTCACATCAACACCGAGAGATGGTCACCCATTATTCTCCAGCTTTGTACAAGCTGGCTTGAAGCAAAAAGAACTCATTCGCCAAGGAGGCACTCTTGAGCGCAAATAGCATTCATAAGCAAATTCAAGTTCAAAAAAATGACCAGTCGCCAATCGTATTTGCGAATGACAAGCCTTTAGTGCTTGTCGCTGGCATGAATGTACTTGAATCCTATGAACTTGCTGACGAGATTGCTGCAGCATATATTGAAGCAACTCAAAAGCTTGGTATTCCTTATGTTTTCAAAGCAAGCTTTGATAAAGCTAATCGCTCATCTGTGAGCAGCTTTCGTGGTCCAGGCCTTAAAAAAGGTGTTGACTGGTTAGGTCAAATTGCTGAGAAATATAATGTACCTGTGATTACTGATGTACACGAGCCGGAGCAGGCAGCTCCAGTTGCAGAAGTTTGCGACATTATTCAGCTGCCAGCATTCTTGAGCCGTCAAACAGATCTTGTTGTTGCCATGGCAAAAACAGGTCGTGTAATCAATGTTAAAAAAGCGCAATTTTTAGCACCTCATGAAATGGCTCACATTATTCGTAAATGCGAAGAAGCAGGTAACGATAAAGTGATGCTTTGTGAGCGTGGCAGTCAGTTTGGGTATAATCAACTTGTTGTGGATTTCCTTGGTTTCGACATCATGAAGAAAACAGGTTCTCCATTATTATTTGATGTAACCCACTCACTGCAGATCCCAGGTGGCCAAGCTCAAAGTGCAGGTGGCCGACGTGCAAGCGTTACTCAGCTTGCATTTGCTGGTGTATCTCAAGGTATTGCTGGTCTGTTTTTGGAAGCTCATCCAGATCCAGACAAGGCAAAATGCGACGGACCTTGCGCATTAAGACTCAGTGTTCTGCCTGAGTTTTTGAAGCAGGTCAAAGCAATTGATGATTTGGTGAAGTCTCTGCCAAAGCTTGAAACAGCATAAACCACAGCACAGCTCGCGCTGTGGTTTTTTTTTGAATATAACAATCTATTTTGCAATTCCCTTTTTTTTAAAGTTGATGATCTTTAAGGCACAAAAATGTCTTTTTTTTGGGTTTATAGATGTATCATTGCTTAACAATTAATGTGAATTTTGGAAGATAAAAAGCTTGTAAAGGAGTTTCCCATGAGTGAAATTATTGATATTAAAGGATTAGAGATTCTTGATTCCCGCGGTAATCCAACAGTTGAAGCTGAAGTTCATCTGTCTTGTGGTGCTGTTGGTCGTGCTGCTGCACCATCTGGTGCATCAACAGGGTCTCGTGAAGCGCTAGAGCTACGTGATGGTGATAAAGCTCGTTATAACGGTAAAGGTGTTCGCCAGGCTGTTGCTCATATCAACACAGTCATCCGTGAAAACCTTCTTTCAAAGAAAGCAGCTGATCAGCAGAAAATTGATGATGTTCTTCTTCAGCTTGATGGCACAGAAAATAAAAATAAGCTTGGCGCAAATGCTATGCTTGCAGTGTCTCTTGCAACAGCGAAAGCTGCGGCAGCTTCTCAAAAGCTTCCATTGTTCCAGCATATTTCAAGCATCTATGATGGTGGCAAGTCTGGCTATACAATGCCACTTCCAATGATGAACATCCTTAATGGTGGTGCTCACGCTGATAATAACGTTGATATCCAAGAGTTCATGATTCAACCTACAGCTGCTAAAAGCTTCTCTGAAGGTCTACGACAAGGTGCTGAAATTTTCCACGCACTTCGCTCAGTACTTCAAAAGCAAGGTCTTAATACTGCAGTTGGTGATGAAGGTGGTTTTGCTCCATCTCTACGTTCCAATAAAGAAGCGCTTGATCTTATGAGTGAGTCTGTTCTTCTAACAGGCCTTAAGCCGGGTCAGGATATTCATTTCGCACTTGATTGCGCTGCAAGCGAATTCTACAAAGATGGTAAGTATGTACTTGCTGGCGAAGGTCTATCTGGTGATGCAACAGTATTTGCAGACTATCTTGCAGGTCTTGTTGATGCTTACCCAATTATTTCGATTGAAGATGGTCTTGATGAAAGCGATTGGGGCGGTTGGTCAGTTCTAACATCGAAGCTTGGCAATAAAATTCAGCTTGTTGGTGATGATCTTTTCGTTACAAATCCAAAAATCTTTAAAGAAGGTATCGATAAGAATATTGCAAACGCAATTCTTATTAAGTTCAACCAAATCGGAACACTTTCTGAAACCCTTGAAACAATTCGCATGGGTAAAGCAGCAAACTATGGTGTTGTTATTTCTCACCGTTCTGGTGAAACAGAAGATACAACTCTTGCAGATCTTGCTGTTGCAACTGCAGCAGGCCAGATTAAAACTGGTTCTCTATGCCGTACAGACCGTACAGCTAAATACAACCAGCTTCTTAGAATTGAAAACCTTCTAAGAGAGTCTGCGCCATACCGTGGTCTTATTGAAGTTAAATCTTAATTTTAATATAGCTTTTTGATGCTTTTTTAAATAATAAACTTGGCGTGAAATTGCCGTAGTTAAAATTAAGAAGGGCTTTTTTGTACTTTTTTTGAATATTCAAAAAAATATGCAAAAAAGCCCTTATTTATTTGTGTTAAATTTTGTACAATACGTTTTTTTCGCTAGAATAAAATTAAGTTATCTATTTTTTGTGCTATATGTATAGGATATATACATTTATATTCAGATTTTATTCAGTTTATTTTAAGGATATTGAAGTGCTAGCATCATTCCAGGTTACCAGCGTTTTCACGCCGGGCAAATTGCTTATTCTTTTGCAATTAGTTGTGCTAGCTTGGTTGGGAACTCTGTTAATAATGAATGGTGTTGTTAAAGGTCAGCAGCTTCATGAAGAAATTCTAAGCCAGGCAGATGACAATAAAGAGCTCCATCGTCGTAATCAGAGGTTGGTTTCTCAGGTTGACGCATTACGAAGCGATGACGTGCTGGTCGTTGAAGAGCGTGCCCGAAAAGATTTAGGCATGGTGAAAGATGATGAAACCTTTTTTATCTTTGTAAACTGATGACGTGATTTAATTGTTTTTCAATATGCTAGAACGAAATGAAGCTCTGAATTTCAGGGCTTTTTTTTGTTTTTGCCCTTTCTACTCTTGTTCTTATCTAATACAATTGTGCACAGATTCTACCGTTCCTTTTGAAATACATTGAGTTTTTGACTATGACTTCTGCCAATAGAGTATGGTTTATTATTCCTGCTGCAGGTGTTGGACGCCGCTTTTCAGGTCCTATGCCAAAACAATTCATGCCTTTTAAAAAGCAATTTATTTTCACAAAGGGGTTGGAAACAATACTTGCAAACTCTTGTGTGGCAGGGGTTGTACTTGCTACAGAAGTGCCAACTGAACCACAAGAGCTGCACGAGCATTGGCTGCAGTTTCAAACAAAGTATCAAGATCGCCTGTTGGTCACAGCTGGTGCAGACGAACGTATTACATCTGTCGAGGCTGGCTTGCAGGCCCTCAGGAACCACAAAGCATGGCAAGTTAAAAATGAAGATTGTGTTTTAGTTCACGATGGTGCTCGTCCATGTTTATCTGGAACTGATCTGCAATCAGTGATAGACAACCTATTTACAGCACAAGAGTCTAATAAAGGGGTCATGCTAGGTCGACCAGTATCAGATACTTTAAAGAGAGTATCAAATGATGGCTGTATTCTTGGTACTCAGGATCGCCAGGGATTATGGCAAGCCTCAACACCTCAAGGCGCTTCTGTTGGTCAATTAAGCGCAGCTTACCAAGTGTGGCATGAGCAGCACCAAGATCTTGTGCCCACAGATGAGTGTCAATTATTGGCTTTGGCAGGTGTTGATTCAATTGCAGTTCAATCCCGTAGCCCAAATCCAAAATTAACCTTCCCAGATGATTTGCCATTAATTTTTCATTTACTGGATAACTAGGCCAAGGCTTTTAAGTTGTATAAAGGAAAAGTGAGAGCAAGGCATAGATTGAATTACCATTATCAGCCTATATATTAAAAAATCAGAGGTACAAAAATGTTTAGAATCGGTCAGGGCTATGATGTCCACAAATTTGCAGATGTGGCGCCTAGTTACGGTCATATTATGATTGGTGGTATTCCGGTTGTCTCGGATAAAGCACTTTTAGCACACTCTGATGGCGATGTTGTGTTGCATGCACTTTGTGATGCTTTGCTTGGTGCCGCTGCGTTAGGCGATATTGGCGAGCATTTTTCTGATCGTGATGCTGCCTTTAAAGACATGAACTCTGATTGGTTTGTCACTGAGGTTATGAAAAAGTTAAAAGCCTTGGATTACACAGTGGTCAATGTAGATTTGACAATTATTGCAGAAAAGCCTCGTATTTCTAAATACAAGACACCAATGGCAGAGCGTATTGCCAGTCTTGTTGAGGTTGCTCATGGCGATGTTAATGTTAAAGCGACGACAACTGAAAAGCTTGGTTTTACTGGGCGGGGAGAGGGTATTGCAGCTCAAGCTGCAGTGCTTTTACAAAAGAAGACTGATGGTAAGGGGTAAATAGTGAGCTACATTCTAATCAGTAATGATGATGGTATTCATGGCGAAGGTCTTACACCACTGGTTGAAGCAGTAAGCCAAGTGAGCGATGTAAAAGTAGTTGTTCCTCTCGAGAATTGCAGTGGTGCAAGCAACAAGTTAACACTTGACCGTCCGTTGTCACCTAAAACCCTTAAAAATGGATATATAGCTGTGCCTGGTACGCCAACAGATTGTGTCTATTTATCGTGTCAAGGTATGTTTGATGAAGAGCCTGCATTTGTTGTTTCTGGCATTAATGAAGGTGCAAACCTTGGTGATGATGTGCTTTATTCAGGTACTGTTGCCGCTGCTTTGGAAGGTCGTTTTTTAAGTAAGTCAGCCATTGCTATTTCTTTAGTTGGTAAAACCCATTATCAAACTGCTGCCTATGTTGCTCGATACTTGTTAGAGCATTGGGGTGAGTTTTCTTTGCCGCAGCCATGCGTTTTAAATGTAAATGTACCTGATTTACCTCTTGAAGAGATTGCAGGATTTAAGGTAACACGCCTTGGTCGTCGTCGACGGGCTGGTAAGATTGAGCCTCACTTAAATCCTCGAGGAAGCTATGGTTACTGGATAGCTCATGCTGGTGAAGGTGTAGCAGATGAAGGTACTGATTTTCACGCAGTTCAAAATAACTTTGTTTCTTTAACACCAATTTCAATTGATATGACTCATGAGGCATATCTCGGTAAAATGGACGTGTTAAATACAAATTTAAATCATGGTTTAACAGAAATAAATAAGCCAAAATAATAATCCTCTATACGGAAGCTAGTTCAATAATGAGTAATAAAGAGCCGCATTTTGGCGTTGATCATGTTGATCAAAAGAAAGATTTGAAATCCTATTTAGGTGTCTATGTGCGTGGTATTGCCATGGGTGCCGCTGATGTTGTGCCTGGTGTTTCTGGCGGTACCATCGCCTTAATTACAGGTATCTATGATCGCTTTATTAATGGTCTCAAAGCAGCGGGCTCTGCTCAAACTTTGATTGAATTGAAAAACATGAACTTTAAAGGCATGTTTCAACGTATTGACGGTTTATTTCTTGTCAGTTTGTTTGCAGGTATTTTAACTGCAATTGTTGGATTGGCTGGTTTAATTACCTATCTTATGGAGTATCATCCTCACCCTTTATGGGCTTTTTTTATGGGCTTGGTATTAGCATCAAGTGGTGTTATGTGGAAAGATCTTAAGCAGCAAGGCAGTATTGGTGTTACGGTTGTTGTTATGCTTATTGCCGGTTTTGCGCTTGCTTTTTTTGCTGGCCGAATGACGCCGCAAAGCTTGGATGTGCAAAATTGGCACTTTTTTGCCGGTGGTGCAATTGCAATTTGTGCCATGATGCTGCCTGGCGTTTCGGGGAGCTTTTTGTTGTTAATGATGGGGTTGTATGGTGCTGTGCTTAATGCTGTTCATAATGCAGCAATACTTCAACTTGCGCTGTTTGCAGGTGGATGTGCGGTAGGTTTATTAAGCTTTAGTCATCTTTTGTCATGGTGTTTAACTCGCTTTCCGAAAGCAAGCTATGCATTTTTAATTGGGCTTATGCTTGGTGCTTTAGAAAAACTATGGCCATGGAAAGAAGTGCTTCAAACACGAATTAAAAGTGATGGAACCGAGGTGCCTTTACTTGATCGCGCAGTTTCACCATTTGAATTTGAACGAATTTATCAAGTAAGTGCTAATATAGAGATTTCTATCGCTGCTTTTGCAGTTGCAATTATTGCAATAGTTCTATTGGGTCGAAAAAGTTAAACTATTTTTAAATTGAAATTCAAAGCCCTGCAGGGCATATATTAAAAGTGAATGGATAATGTCACGCAGCGCTGTAGGCAAGGTAATAGGTATTATAGAAAAGGTGAGAACGGATGAGAAAGATTGTACAGAGTTTAAACCCATTAGAGATTGCAGCGAATCTACAGCAGTTTAAAACAATAAGTCTGCTGGCTGCGGTTACTCTATTTGCAGGTTGTCAGATTCATAAACCTGTACCAGTGGACTATATTCAGCCAAGTGGAGGCTATGCTCAAAAAGCAAGATATAGTGCGCCTCAAAATAATCCAACGAGACCCAATTATGATGCGCGTCAGTATCCTCGTCAGAACACACCAAGTGTGAACAATCCCTACGCGAAATCTGAGCCTAATCCAGTTTGGCAACCAATTGAGATTACACCGCTTGATATGACAGTGGCTCCGCCAGAGCCAACGCAGCCACTTAATCAATATGCTAACAACGGTCGACCTCAGCCATTGCGTCCTGTTGCAAATAGTGCCTATGGTCAAGATGGGTATCATGTTGTTCAGCGTGGCGATACGCTCTATAGCATTGCACGTCGATACAGTTTAAATGTGAAGGATGTGGCTGCATTTAACAGAATTGCTTACCCATATGAAATTTACCCAAATCAAAAAATTTATTTAAATGCTCAAGGTTCTGGAGCAACTGCCGTTAACAATAGCGGTCGTGGCTATTCAACGCCATCGCCAGCCAAGCCAATGACAACGCCAGTTGCTCCAACTGGTGATATTGCATGGCAGTGGCCTGTAGATGGCAATCTTATAGGTCAATATGTGCAGGGCAAGTCCAACGGTATAGAAATTGCCGGTCAGCCTGGGCGTACCATAAGGGCATCTGCAGATGGTACAGTGCTCTATAGCGGTAATCAGGTAACTGGTTATGGCGAATTGATCATTATTGACCATGGTCAAGGTTTTATGAGTACATATGCACATAATCGCCGATTATTGGTGAAGCAAGGTGATCAGGTAAGAAGCGGCGAAAAAATTGCAGAAATGGGTTCGTCTGAAGCAGATCGAACAAAACTGCATTTTGAAATCCGCAAGGGCGAAAAGCCAGTAGATCCACTTGCTTATTTACCTCGAAGATAGATTAAATTCTAATCGAGAATTGATTAAAACTGCACCGAAGCCATCATTGTGTAATTAATATATGCAAAATCTGGGTGCAGTTTAGCAGTAAAATCAATTAAATAAAGACCGATTACAAATTTAATCAATTAATAGATGTATAAATCATTGACTTAGAGGTAATTTTTGACCATATTGGAATAAATGCTTGCATTTGGAATGAGTACTCATGCCGCAGGGAGTGGCAATACTGTCAAATCAAAGAGGTCGAACAAATTCACAGAGACTTGAATTTGCCTTTGTTGATTTGGGCGTGTTTGGAGAATAACAAAGGGAAGTGACATGAAACATTCAGAAACTAGCAAACTACAGACCCAAACTGACGATCTACAGGCTGAAAAAAAGACTCGTCGTAAAAAGAACATGTCTGCCACCGCTGCACTTGATACAACTCAAGATGACACACCTCGTACGACTGATGCTGAATCAGAAACCACTGAAGCACCAAAAACACGAGCAAAACGTAAGCCTCGTAAACAAGAATCTGCTGATAGCACAGCTGCTCCAAAAGCACCTCGTAAGTCTCGTAAAAAATCAGACGATGATTTTTCTGCAGAGATGGATGACAGCTTTGATACAGATGATAATTACGATAATGATGATGACTCAGATGATACACATATGAGTCATGATGACTCTGATTCGGATTCTGATGATTACTCAAAATTCTTTGATGAAGCAGAGTCAAGTGAATCTGATTCATTTGAAGCATCACCAAAGCGTAAAGTGCGTCGCAGTGCAGCATCTACGAGTTCAACTTCGGATCGTCGTAAAACTGATAATAAAAGCCTTGATGCCACACAAATTTATCTCAATGAAATCGGCTTTTCACCACTCTTAACGCCAGAAGAAGAAGTTTACTTTGCTCGTCGTGCGCTTAAAGGTCACGCTGACGCCCGTAAACGTATGATTGAAAGTAACCTTCGTCTTGTTGTTAAGATTGCCCGTCGTTATGTAAATCGTGGTTTGTCTTTGCTTGATTTGATTGAAGAGGGCAACTTAGGTCTTATTCGTGCTGTTGAAAAGTTTGATCCTGAAAGAGGCTTCCGTTTCTCTACATACGCAACTTGGTGGATTCGTCAAACAATTGAACGTGCGATCATGAACCAAACCCGTACGATTCGCCTTCCTATCCATGTTGTTAAAGAGCTTAATGTTTATCTACGTGCTGCTCGTGAGTTGACTCAAAAACTTGATCACGAACCATCACCAGAAGAAATTGCTGAGCTGCTTGATAAGCCGGTTGCTGATGTGAAGCGTATGTTTGGTCTTAACGAGCGAATTTCTTCTGTTGATACCCCAATTGGTTATGATTCAGAAAAATCAATGTTAGACACTATCGCTGATCAAAATTCATCTGATCCTGCCGAAGTCTTGCAAGATGATAATTTAAAGTCCAATATAGACAACTGGTTGGATGAATTATCAGAAAAGCAACGTGAAGTTGTAGCAAGACGGTTTGGTCTTCGTGGCTTCGAAATGAGCACATTAGAAGAAGTTGGCAGGGAAATAGGTTTAACACGTGAGCGTGTTCGTCAAATTCAGGTTGAAGCCTTACGCCGCCTTCGTGAAATTATGGAAATGAATGGGTTAAGTGGAGATAATCTTTTCGTTTCAACCTAGGAATAAAGCATGCCTAAAGCAGAAGAGGTTGTCCGTATATACGGACAAGAGCAAGATTTTCAAATGAACGATGATCTTGAAGGGCATGTTACTCTGCATTCCCTTGATCTCTTTAACGGTCACTTATTTGGTGGGCAGGTATTTTCCCAAGCGATGAATGCCTGTCAACTTTGGTTGTCACATCAAAAGTCCACACTTAAAATTCACATGAATCATGGTGTTTTCCTTAAAGCCGGAACACCTTATGAGCCCCTCGAATACAAGGTTACCCCTTTAGGACTTGGTCGAACCTTTCAGCGGTTTCAAGTCCAAGCTTATCAAAAGGGGAGTCTGATTTTTCAATCTATGGTATCAGCTCAAAGGCCGGAAGAGCCATATATTCAACATCAGCAAAAGATGCCCAATGCACCTTTGCCTGAAACATTGATGACGGATGAAGAGCTGAAGCGTAAGATTACAGGGCAAGACGGCCCGCAAAGCGAGAGACCTATTCAAATTCGAGTCGCGACACCTGAGAATTACCTCAAAGCTTATCCTGCTGAAAGTCATCATGGCTTTTGGTTTCGTTATGCTTTCAATGATGAATCCGCAGCCGAGGCTTTAAGGCCTGAACAGCAACGGGTGCTCTTAGCCTATGCGAGTGACTATGGTTTCTTAGGTGGTTTATTTGTCCCCCAAGATATAAGTATTCGTCAATCCTCATATTTTTTGACAAGTTTAGATCATAGTTTATGGTATTATGGCGATTATAAGTCCCATGAATGGGCTTACTTTGAAATAGAATCACCTGTCGCTGATCATGGTCGGGGCAGTGTTTATGGACGAATCTATCAACAGGGCACATTAGTCGCTGTTGCTAGTCAAGAAGGTTTGTTGCGACGACGCGAGAAAATATGAAATATCTGACTTTAATACGGCATGCTGAAGCTGCTCAACCATTTGGTGTAAGTGATTTTGACCGTGTGCTATCAAGTTATGGTGCAGAAAAGGCACCGATTCTTGGCCGTCGACTAGAGCAACAAGGCTTTATGCCGGATGTTGTTTATGTGAGCCCAGCGGCGCGCACCCAAGAAACCGCCAAAATTTTATGTTATGAAATAGGCTTCCCTGTTGAAGATTTATCCTTGCAAGATTCAATTTACCGTGCATCTTTGAAGCAGCTTATGCTACTTCTTCAGGATGTTGAGGAAGATTGTGAGCACTTAATGCTTGTTGGGCATAACCCTGCATTAAGTGATTTGGCTCAATCCTTGTGTGGTCGTAAAGCTGGTGTTCCAAGTCATATGTCAACTTGCTCCATGGTACGTATGGCCTTGCCTATTGATTACTGGGCACTGATAGAAGAAGGTTGTGCTGACTTTATTGAGTATGATACGCCTGAAAATATGTCATAAAAAAAGCCCTTGAAGGGCTTTTTTTATAGGTGTCTTTTTATTCTTGATGAGCAATAACTGGCTCAAGGTTTCGAGGCTTGCTTGAGGGGCGCTTTGCTAATGTACTTGTGTAATTTACTGCTGTTTTTGCTTCGGCAAGCCAAGGTAAACTAGATGCTGCGTCAGCTTGATTGACAAGTGCTGCAATGAGTTTTTCATCTTCAAATTGAAGCTCCACAGCCTGGACGTCACCTGCTTCCATGTTGATTGTTAGGTTCATTGTTTTGGACACGCTTGGGTACTGGCTGTCGAACCAATGCAGGGTCAGTTCCTTTGGAAGTGGGTCGCCTGCTAATGTCATGAAGCGGCCTTCATTGAGTTCCCCAAGTTTGACAGTGCTTTGATAAACATAAATTGTTTGTTTGTGACCAAGTGCAAGCATTGAGTTCCGTGGGCGCATGAGTACAAGTTTGGCTTCTTCGGATGTTGGTTTTACTGCGAGACTGTTATCTTGCTGTGGCATTTGTAGGTTGGGCATCATGCTGTTAATTGAAGAACAGCCAGTCAGCATTGCTAATGCGGTACAACAGAGCAAGCTGGAGTATTTCATAATGACATCCTTGTTATTGTGCAATCGAATCTATACGACTATTAGAAAAATCCTTCTAATTAATAGTTTTAACTGAAACAGCCAATAAGAGCAAGGTGATTAAAATTATTTGGGCTTTTTTAGGCGTTTGTGCCTGAAAACCATACAAATTTTTTAAATAAAGTGGGTGCTATCATTTCCTTTTTTTTAAATTAATGTCAATAATATAATAAACATTTCATATATAGCTTATATGTGTTAATGTTAAGTAACCAGTAGTTCTCTAATCACACTTGTCCGCATGTAGTCTCGTAGTATGTGTAACATGGCAAGATATTTTATTGAAAGTTACTTGCGACTACGAGTGTTGGGGTTACACCCAATACTTAAACTAAAGACTACTTATAGGTGCTTGCACCTATGAAAGAACACACAGGATCAAGAACATGGCACGTGGTAAAGTTAAATGGTTTAACACAACTAAAGGTTACGGTTTTATTCAAAGAGACGACGGTGGTGATGACGTATTTGTTCATATCACAGCGGTTGAGCAAGCAGGCTGGAGAACACTTAACGAAGGTCAAGAAGTTGAGTTCGACATCGTTGAAAGCCGTGGTAAGCATGCTGCTGGCAATCTAAGAGATGCTTCCTAATCTTTGATTAAGATTTGAAGTAAAAAAAAGCGGTTTTATAACCGCTTTTTTTGTTTGCCCTGACCCGTCCTGAAATAAGTTGACACTTATGGAGACTTATTAATGGAAACCTCTACAAAAAACCTTCGAAAACGTACTCAGCGTGATTACACTTTAGCCTTTAAATTATCGGTTGTTGACC
>TARA_B100000686_G_scaffold38318_1_pt1 | contig 18629 bp, 17 predicted proteins | sample TARA_B100000686 | Tara Oceans TARA_B100000686 (sample SAMEA2622733) | marine metagenome | biome: marine biome (ENVO:00000447); feature: marine epipelagic mixed layer (ENVO:xxxxxxxxx); material: "saline water (ENVO:00002010), including plankton (ENVO:xxxxxxxx)" | depth 150 m
AATCAGCCGTTGGTCGCCCGTCTGGTCGGAAATTATCTGTCGCGGAAAAAGGTGACTGTTGAGAAACCATTCCACCGGTCATGGAATTGACAAGTTCGTCGTGGCTTTGGCTAGTAGCCATATAGATACGGTAGTGGTTCCGAGTTTCGATTTGGTATTCCGCCCCGAATAGATGCAAGGCTGTCTGATTGTGCAACGAATCATCGCATTAGATATGGAAGGGGTGGTCACACCCGAGATTTGGATAGCTGTAGCGACCCATACGGGATTACCTGAACTGAGGCTCACCACACGAGACGAACCTGACTACCAAAAACTTATGGAGCATCGCATTTCGATTCTGTCGGCCAATGGGATCGGGTTAGCTCTAATTCGTGAGGTCATTTCGACGCTTAAGCCGTTAGAAGGCGCTAAAGAATTTCTTGACCAACTCCGTCGCGACTATCAGGTCGTCATTTTGTCTGACACCTTCGAACAATTTGCCGATCACCTAATGAAAGAACTTGGCTATCCACATTTACTGTGTCATGACTTGACCCTGGAAATGGACAGCGTTGTTGAATTCGTTGCCCGAATCAATGACGCGAAACGGAAAGCTGTTGAGAGCTACCAGGGCTTGGGCTACCACGTCACAGCGGTCGGGGATTCCCACAATGACTTGGCGATGCTCCAGCAAGCCGATGCGGGCTGCTTGTTTCGGGCTGCAACGGGTCTTCCAGAGAAATATCCCATGTTGCAGTGTCTCGAGGCGTACGATGAACTTAGAAATTGGATCGTAACCGCCGAAATGGCATAGGGCCGGGGGATGAATTATGGCTGCACCAGCGAGACTTGCACATTTCGTCCTACGCACCAGCGACATTGACCGTTTGGCTGGTTGGTATTGCACGGTGCTGGAAGCAAAGGTGGTCCACGAAAATAAGATGATTTCCTTTGCAACCTTCGACGATGAGCATCACCGTATTGCCTTCCTTGACCGGGGTTTTGAGAAGAACCCTGACCCCGAAAGCAACGGTGTCGATCATGTGGCCTTTACCTATGAGTCGTTGGGGGATCTCTTGTCCACCTATGTCCGTTTACGAGACGAGGGGATACTCCCTGAGCGGACAATCAACCACGGCATGACCACTTCGATGTACTACAAAGATCCGGACGGTAATCGCATCGAATTACAGGTGGAAAATTTTGACGACCCGAAGGAGGGTCTGGCCTTTATGAATGGGCCAGTCTTTGAGAAGAACCCAATTGGAGTTCTTTTCGATGCCGATGAGCTAGTGGAACGTTTTGAGGCCGGAGTTCCCGTGTCGGAGCTCGTGCTCCAAGGAGAAAGCTAGCCATCTACACGGGGAGCGTTATGGCTTCTTGCTGATGAAGTAATTGTTACCGCGGTCGTCGCGAATTCCTTCAATCTTTATGTCGATAAACCCGGCCTCGGTCAGGTACTCAGTTGCCAGTTGGTGACCCCAGGCGGCTCCCAAGCCTTCACCCCCGTAGGCCAAGGAAACCGTCATGCAATGCATAGCGGAGATCGTGTACATGTAAGGCGCCATCGGATCAGGAATATTCTCCTCTAGTCGACTAGAGGCTTTGGGCTCAACACAGAGATACGTCCCGCCTGGACGCAACATTTGGAATATTTCCGATAGAACCTTTTTAGGGTGTGCCTGATCGTGGATGGCATCAAAGGTGGTGACCAGATCGAATCGCTCGTCTTGACCCAAAGCCGCGGCGTCAGCTACTTCGTAGGAAACATTCGATTGACCCTCAGCTGTTTTAGATGCGTGGCTGATGCCACCTTCGGACATATCGAACCCAACAAAGTTGCTATTTGGGAACTCTTTAGCCAACAAATAACTCGCCAAACCGCTTCCACAACCGACATCTGCAACGGTGATACCCGAGGTTAAAGCGTCATCCATATCCAGTAGAGGCACCACTTGGTTTACTAGGCCTGTTCGAAACCTTCTTTCACTGCTTTCAGCGGTAAGCGCTTGAAAACGTGGGTACTTGTCGTAGGGGATGCCGCCACCGTGCTTGAAGGCATCAACGAGATCGTCTTCAACCTCACCTAACAATGAAATATTTTGCATGGGAACGGTCAAGTTGAGAGGCCCTGCGCGGCGTGTTACGAGGCCGGAATGCTCTGCAGGAAGTTGGAAGGTTTCATGCTCCGGGTCGTAATCCACGATTCCCCCGCACGCCATGGCATGAAGCCATTCTCTGACGTAACGCTCCTCTAGGCCAGCTCGAGTTGCGATTTCAGCTGAATTTTCTGGTGGTGAACCGTCCAAAGTGTCGAAAAGTCCTGCCTTATGGCCGACGCTCATCATGAGGGACAAGGCGCCGTCATTAAGAATGCCGAGCATTCTTGAGGTAAAGGCTCGTGCTCGGTCTTTGTCGAAGGAGGTTTCAGTATCAGGCATATCCCAATTGTCTCATCTTTGGACATCAGAATGTGTAGCGCTTTGCTTTCTTGGATATAGAAACCACATCAGTGGGGCCACAACCAGCATCAAGACCCCTAAAAGGAACCACATGAGGTCGTATCTTGCGATGTCATGTTGACCGTTCAATATTGTGATTGCTACCGCCACCCCCATGCCTCCAACCGCGTACCGCAAACTTTGATGTATCCCATTTGCTGTGGCTGTTGACTCCGGAGGAATGTCTCTTAATGCAGCGCTATTGAGTTGACTGGCCAATATTCCCATTCCAAAACCGAACATCACAGAAGCTGGGAAAAACGCAAACCAAAATTCAACGTTCTCGTCAAGGAAAAAGTACAGCCAGAAGAAACCAGCCGTAGCCACTAGAGAAGCAAGGGCCATAATTCCTCGAAACCCATGCCGGTCGGCCCAGCGTCCGCCTAAGACTGCTACGAAGGCTGAAAGCACGGGCGACGGAGTAAAGGCCAAACCAACTTTGGTTTTGCTGTACGCCCACACTTCGGTAAGGAAGAGGGGCCAGAGGAACCAACTCGTGAATGCTCCGAGCATCGCCAAGGTGACAGCGATATTGGAGATGCTGAACGACCTAATTCGAAACAAGCCTGGATCGAAGAGCGGTTCAGGGTGATTGGACGATCTAACTAGGAAGAGAGGAAGAAGAATGACCGCTCCGAAAAAACAGCCAATGGTCAGTGGAGAACCCCACCCCCATGAGCGACCTTGAAGGGTGCCTAAAACGAGTAGGAAGACGGAACCGCTGCCCATCAGGACACCAAGAAGATCCAGAGGGCTCTCGATGGAACGTTCCGCTGTTTCCCTGAGAAAAAGTTTCGCGCCGATCAGACCCAACGCCACGATAGGGACGAGAACCAAATAAACCCAGCGCCACGAGCTGACCTCTAGAACGAAGGCAGCGAAGCCGGGAGACAACCCTGATGCCATCATGCCTGCTGCAGCCCAAAGGCCTATGACACTCGCCTGCTTTGCTTGAGGGAATTGAGGCAGGACAAGAGCCAGAGATGAGGGCACCGTCAAAGCACCAAACATCCCTTGTACGGCCCGCGCGAGGACTAACACCAAAGGGGTAGGGGCCAGTCCAGCGGCCAGGGCGCCAAACAAAAGACCTAAGAGGCCGAAACGAAAGACCGATAGCCGTCCGTAGCGGTCAGCGAGTCGTCCTCCGGCCAGCATCGTGGTGGCAAAGGCAAGTGAATAGCCGGCGATAATCCAGCCAGTCATGCCATTGCTAACCCCTGGGAATGAGCGAACTATTTCGGGAAACGCGACATTGGAAACCGTTACGTTGACTGTTCCCAGAACAAACGCTAGTGAGCCCGTCGCTAAGGCCAAGTAGGGGTGGCGGGAGGATTCAAACCCTCGATCGGTTGACTTCTGGGATGGACGCACTGCGAACACTTCTGGCACGCGTTGGTTCGACTGGGATTGATCCACCGGCATCAGAGTACGCTGCCTCAAACCGGAAAGACATTGTCGACCTGAATGAGATGCATATGGAATCTGAACTAGTTCGGACAGAGATACAAGGCCACATATCGATCATCAGCCTTCATAGGCAGGATAAGAGGAACGCGTTCGATATAGCCCTAACCAATGCACTCAATGAAGCACTGGACAGGTTTGAAGACGACCCCCAGCAGTGGGTCGCAGTGTTAACGGGTGGCGCCGATATGTTCTCAGCCGGGAGCGACCTCAAAGAAGGAAGTGGCAAGACTCATCGAGGCGGAGAATACGGAATAATTCGGCGAGGACGCATTAAGCCGATTATCGCGGCAGCGGAAGGATTAGCCCTCGGTGGCGGCATGGAGATTCTCTTCTGTTGCGATTTGATCGTAGCTTCGACAAACCTTCGGCTGGGGTTGCCCGAAGTAAAACGAGGTGTGCTCCCCACAAGCGGCGGTCTATTTAGGGCACTTCGATCCCTACCTATGCACATAGCCAAGGAAGTGGTCTTAACCGGCGAAGAACTCTCCGCTGAACGCGCTTTCCAATATGGTTTGGTGAACCGGCTCGTCGAACCGGGGCAAGCTCTTTCGACAGCGGTTATTTTGGCGGAACAAATTGCGTCGAATTCGCCGACGGCTACGCGGAATTCCTTACAGGCAATGGAACGCATACTGGCTAGCGGGGACGACCTCGGATGGGCGGCGACGGACTACGCCCGAGCCGAAGTATTCGCGAGCGAGGACCGCAAGGAAGGTATTCGAGCTTTCTTTGAACGCCGTCAACCCGAATGGACTGGGCGATAATGCGACTCGCAGTACCCAACGAAGAGGACCTAAACGACGCTCAACAAGCACTCCGAGACGCGGTCCTTGGAAGTCGAAAGGGATTGGGGGCAGAGGTATGGGGCAGAGGCCCCTTTGGTGTTTGGCAACATGCTCCAAATGTGGGCCATGCAGCGCTTGATCTTGGTGCAGCCGTGCGGTTCGACACCGAGATCGCTGCCGATGTCCGCGAAGTAGCAATATGCACAGTCGGAGCCCACTACAAGGCCAAGTTCGAGTTTGCAGCACACAGGGCAATTGGTATTGCGGCTGGCTTGAAAGCGGAGGCGTTGGACAGGTTGGCCCAAGGAAGGGATCCTCAATGGACTGGGGACCTTGAATTAGCGCACCGGTACACGGTGACTCTTCTTGAAGACAAACGAGTTTCAGCTCACCTACACCAAGAACTCGTTACTTCTTTCGGGGAACACGGCGCCGTTGAGCTTGTCACGACGATCGGTTACTACTGCCTTATCTCTCTGACCCTGAACGCGTTTGAGGTCCCGCTTCCTAATGAAATGCAGGACCCATGGCCAAATAAGCCCTAGGCGTTATAGGTTGTCCACATGACATTTGATGGCGAATACGGTCCGAGTACCTGGGAATGGGTAGCAGAACAGGCTGAAGAGTATGAAAGCTCTAACGGCAAAAGCGGAAACACCCTACGAGACACAGGACTCCCCATCATCGTGATGACAACCATTGGGCATCAATCCGGTTTGGTGCGCAAGGTACCTCTGATGAAAGTCGAGCATGAAGGCCAATACGCGATCGTTGCCTCCAAGGGAGGCGCGGAAAATCATCCAGGTTGGTACCACAATCTGATGGCCAACCCGACTGTCCTTATTCAAGACGGCCCGGAACCCTTCGAAACTACTGTCCGGCTGCTAAGTGGCTCCGAACGCGATGAATGGTGGGAGCGTTCGGTCGCCGCATTTTCACCCTATGCGGAATATAAAGAAAAAACCGATCGTGAAATTCCTCTGTTCATCACTGAAATCCCCGTATAACGCTGAGCGGGAGTTCTGATACACCAGAACAGATTTCAAAGCTGAATTGTTGAAGCGGCATTGTTGAGTGAATCCTTGGCGAAACCTGCTGCAGTTTTGTATTTGGCCATGTAATCCTCGATTTCATGACGAGGAATGACCTCTTCGATATTGTCGAAAATGCCTCCACAGCGTTCCTCAACTATCCCGAGTATTCCTATAGGTCCGGCTCCTCGGTTCCGAAGGATCAGTTGATTCATGTCTTCAAGCATGGTTGCTTCGTATAGACCCAACGCCTCGGTGCCGATTCCATGTCGATGAAATGCGGCGCCCAAGACTCGAGTGTCAACAATGGCTTGGCTGGCCCCGTTCGAGCCAACCGGGTACATCACATGTGCGGCGTCTCCGATCAGGACACAGCGGCCGTCAACCCAATGATCCAACGGATCGCGATCAACCATGGGGTATTCATATACATCTGACGCGCCTTTGATCAGCTCTGGAACATCAAGCCATTCAAAAGACCAATCCTCAAACTCCTTTAGAAACTTGTCTATTGAAACTTTGGTGTTCCAATCGCCGTCACCCCATCCTTGTGATGTGTCGTAGGTAAGTTCAGCGATCCAATTAATCGTGGCTTTACCAGTCGCTGGATCTGGATTACTGATCGGGTAACAAACAAAACGCTGTTCGAGCTTGCCCACTAAGACAAACGAAGCACCCGTTCGGATGGGTACTGCCTCAGTAGTGCCCCTCCACATGACGGGGCCACCCCAAATGGGGGGTCCTTCATCAGGGTGCATCTGTGCTCGAACTGCACTGTGTAATCCGTCAGCGCCAATTAGCACTTGTCCTTCGACCTCAATCTTGTTGCCTGAATCATCTTGGAAACAAGACTTAATCGAGTCGTCTTGCGATTCGTAACTCAACAGGCGACTTCCTGTAATGACTGACTTCTGACCTAGGCGGCGGGTCACCTCCTCGTACAACAACATCTGAAGTCGTCCTCTGTGAACCGAATATTGAGGCCAGAGGTAGCCAGCATCCAGGCCTCGCGGCTCGGCCCAGACGTCGTTTCCGTTACGGCCGACAAGGGCCCACTCTTTAGCTTGCACCCCGATCTGAGCCAGAGGCTCTTGGAGGCCCAACTCAAAAAGCTCTCTAACAGCATTGGGTTGAAGGTTGATCCCCACCCCTAAAGGTTCTAATTGTTTAACGCTTTCGTGAACTACGACAGGGATTTCAAGTTGGTGACAGGTCAAGGCCATCGTCATTCCGGCTATGCCGCCCCCAGCCACAATTACAGTCATGGCAGAAGAATAGAGTCAGAACGTGCAACACTCATCTTGTGTCTGCAGCTAATAATTCAAGAATCTCGGATATTGATTTAGCACCAGAAGGCCATTTGGCTATTGAGTGGGCTCAGCGTCACTCTCCGCTGGTCGACGGATTCTTACGTGAGCGACTCGGCGACGGTGCCTTAGTTGGGCGCCGCGTTGCAATTGTTGTCCACTTGGAGGCCAAAACGGCGTTCCTTGCGACCGTTTTGGCCGACGCTGGAGCGGAAGTAGTAGTTGCGGGATCAAACCCCCATTCGACGAGAGACGAAGTTGCCGCGGCCCTCGTAGACCGAGGGATCCAAGTGCATTCAACTCGTGAGAGTGGTTACCAAGCATGGGAAAAAGACTTATTGGCGATCGCTGACACGGGCCCGGAGTTCATCATCGACGATGGGGCTGAGCTCACGATTCGTATGGCGACTCACCGACCGGACGCCTTTGCTGAACTCAAGGGTGTGACCGAACAGACGACAACCGGCGTAGCGCGGTTAATCCAATTAGCGAAACGCGATCGTTTACCCTGCCCTGCGCTCGCAGCAAATGACGCCGCCTGCAAGCACCTCTTTGACAACAAATATGGGACTGGGCAAAGCACCATCCAAGCAATTTTGAACCTGACAAACATGTTGATGGCAGGAAAGACGGTCGGAATTCTTGGCTACGGCTGGGTTGGTCGAGGCATCGCTGCGCACGTTCGCGCCTTAGGAGGAACTGCTTGGGTGATCGAGGTGGATCCAGTGAAAGCGTTGGAAGCATTCATGGACGGCCACCAAGTAGGTAATTTAACCTCGGTGCTGCCGATAGCCGACTTCGTCATCACCGCGACAGGTGGACGCCGAGCATTAGGTCGTCAGCATTTTGGCGACATGAAGAATGGCGTTATCTTGGCAAACGCCGGCCACCACGACCTCGAGATCGATGTGGAAGCGCTCGCTGACGAGGCAACCGATTTCCGGGGAGCCCGAGAGGGCATCGACCAGTATCAGCTTGGAAACGGCCACTCATTACTGGTCTTAGCCAATGGTGCCTTAGTGAATATCGCGGGAGGCCTCGGACATCCAATAGAAATTATGGACCTTTCCTTTGCGGTTCAAGGAGTGGGATGCCATGAACTCGCCCGCGGCGCCATTCCCGAAGGAGTACACGTCATCGATCCGGCAATCGATTCGGAAATTGCCCGAGCGAAACTCGCATTCCACGGTATTTCCTTGGAGCAAAAACAATCCCACCAAGAAGACACCATCGACGACCTACTAGGCCCGGAGGGCTGATATGTCGACCCCCCATATAGAAGCTGAAGCCGACGACTTTGCCAAAGTCGTGCTTATGCCCGGCGATCCACGGAGAGCTACCTACATCGCGGAGAACTATCTGGAGGACACCCAACTAGTTACCGACGTTCGCAACGCCGTCGGTTACACGGGCTACTACCAAGGAACTGAGATTTCGATAATGCCCTCAGGGATGGGCATGCCATCAGCAGCAATTTATATAACCGAGCTATACCGATCCTTCGAGGTGGAGACAATCATTCGAATTGGAACTGCAGGAGGATTTTTGCCTGAACTCGACCTACGAGACATGGTCGTTGCATCTGGGTGTATCACCAACAGCCGCATGCCTGAGCTGTTGCTCGGTAAGTCGGACTATGACCTCACTCCAACACCATCGCTACTCACTACGGCCGTTGACTTGAGCGACGAAACAGGGTTAACCCTTCATAGTGGAACCATCTTTACTTCAGACATTTTCTATGAACCTGATGACGGCTTGAATTCCCGAATGATTCAAGATGGGGTTTTGTGTGTGGAAATGGAGACAGCAGCTCTCTATGCGATAGCCCAAGTTGAGAAGAAACAGGCTTTAAGTTTGGTCACAATCTCCGACCACCTAACCCGAGGCACGCATCTCAGCCCCGAGGAACGGCAGAGCACACTCGACGAAATGATTTCTTTCTCGCTGAAAGTAGCGTCCAAAGAAGCAGAGGCTATTGAGTGAACCAGGTTCGATATATGTCGACGGCTCGATTGAGTTGGCTGATGTCAACCCACTCAATAGCTTGATGAGCTTGATCAATTGATCCCGGCCCGAAAACGACGCGCTGGTCAGCGACCTCTCCGTACTTGAGTGCGTTGGATCCGTATTCGGCTGTGGTTGGTGCAGTGTCCGCTAGCTGTGCGAGGACCGTCACCAGAGCACACGAAGGATCTTGGTAAAAACCGGGGCTGCCGTCTCCGTAAAGCGATTCGATAGTTGTTGATAAAGGAGCTGCACTATTTTCGATGAGTTCACACAGTGCCGCCCGAACTTCGTCTATGTCCTCTTCTGGGGCGGTGCGACGCCCGACATATAACGCACATGCATCTGGAATGATGTTTCGAGCCAACCCACCGGCCAATTCTGTTACCGACACAGTGCCTTTCCCAACGGGGGTTGTCGCCTCAAGAGCTGCAAGTCGTTCTTGTTCTTCGTCGATAGCGATCACGATGCGTGCAGCGCCGCTTAGCGCGTTGGCTCCGAGATGCGGTTTTGAAGAATGTGCGGCGTGTCCGTGGACGGTAACGTCGAGACCTATGCCGCCCTTGTGTCCATGAACAGGAGCGCACATTGTTGGTTCGGCGATGACTATTTGCTCAATGCGTTGGCCCCGTTCCAACAGCCAGTCGCGGTACCGCGCTGCGCCTAGTAACCCGCCTCCTTCTTCGGAAACGGTGCCAACTAGGTTCACAGTCGGCAATGGACGCTGGCCTGCATCCTGAAGTTCTTCTAAAACTTGCAAAACAATGGCGAGGGTTGCCTTGGTATCGACCGAACCCCGTCCATAGACCCGATCATCTTCGATGCGACCGTCGAAAGGGTCATCGGTCATGTGTTCCACACCGACGGTATCGAGATGGACGTCGACCGTTACGGCTCGTTCTGAAGTGCCTTCGAAACGTGCGTAGACGTTACATCGGTCAGTTTCGACTTCATCAATGACTACATCCGCCCCGAGAGCCTCGGCGTGATTGGCTAACCAAGCTGACATCTCACGTTCCCCGGCATCACCTGATATTGGTCCGGCGTGGAGCGGGTTAACACTAGGAATTTGTACTAGTTCAGCTACTCGTTCAGCGATATCCACGTTGACTCCTCTCTCAGAACGGAATCTTAAACCGTCAAGACGGAAACTCATGCAAGGTAACAGGGGTCTCATGCCGTACCGTAGTTTTCCTATGTCAAAGGTTTTGATGTCACTTCCGCAAGGAGAACGCGTTGGGATAGCCTTTTCAGGCGGTCTCGACACCTCTGCAGCAGTTGCTTGGATGAGAGAACACGGAGCCATCCCGTTCGCGTACACAGCTGATTTAGGTCAGTATGACGAACCGAACCTTGAAGGGGTTCCTGACCGGGCGTTGCAATATGGAGCTGAGGATGCCCGAATCGTCGACTGCAGAGCAGAGTTGGTGCGTGAAGGCTTGATGGCATTGCAGTGTGGTGCCTTTCATATTTCCACTGCAGGAAAGACTTATTTCAACACGACTCCGCTCGGCAGGGCAGTTACAGGAACGATGCTTGTCTCGGCTATGAAGGAAGATGGCGTTGATATCTGGGGAGACGGGTCGACTTATAAAGGAAACGACATTGAGCGGTTTTATAGATACGGCTTGATGGTTAACCCAAACCTCAAGATCTACAAACCCTGGTTGGATCCTAAGTTCGTTGATGAACTGGGTGGGCGAAGCGGGATGAGTGAATTCCTGATTGCTAGGGACCTCCCTTACCGCGATCCCGCAGAGAAAGCGTATTCAACCGATGCGAATATTTGGGGCGCGACGCACGAGGCCAAGGCACTCGAAGATCTTGATCGAGGAATTGAAATTGTCTCTCCGATAATGGGTGTAGCTCACTGGGATCAGGCCATCGAAATACTCGAAGAAGACGTCACCCTAACCTTTGAGCAGGGGTGGCCGATATCGATCAACGGCGCAACTTTCGATGATCAGATTGCGCTTGTAGAAGCTGCCAATACTATTGCCGGTCGCCACGGACTGGGGATGAGTGATCAGATTGAAAATAGGATTATCGAAGCGAAGTCGCGCGGTATTTACGAAGGCCCCGCATTAGCTCTGCTCCATATTGGTTTTGAAAGACTGGTTACGGCTATCCACAACGAAAACACAATCGAGAATTACCGGACCATGGGGCGCCGCTTAGGCCGGCTCCTGTATGAGGGGCGATGGTTTGATCCTCAAAGTTTGATGCTTCGAGAACCACTTTTGCGCTGGGTTGGGGCAGCAGTTTCAGGAGAAGTCACGATCCGACTCCGACGCGGTGATGACTATTCGATTATGAATACCGAAGGCGCCAACCTCACATACGAACCGGATCGGCTTTCCATGGAACGTGTCGAGGACCAGGCCTTTGGCCCGTTGGATCGAATTGGCCAGCTAACAATGCGTAACCTCGATATAGACGACAGCAGGTCAAAGTTAGATGTGTACCGTGAGACCGGGACTCTTGACAGTAGCAACGTCTTAGGAATCGACGAGGCGAACTAGTTATAGAGCCGACGACCGGACAGCGACTCTTTGTTGAAGCCAATCCCCAACGAGATTGAGGGAAACAACAGAAAGGGTCAAAAACAGACCGGGCCAAAAGATCGGAAGAATGGTCTGCCGGATATCTCGGCGACCTTCATTAATCATGTTGCCCCAGGTCGGTTCAGGTATTTGGACACTCAAACCCAAATAAGACAAGGTTCCCTCGACAACAATTACAAAACCTGCGTTGATCAAGGCGTATGCAAATAGGGCCGGCATGATGTTGGGGATAATCTCTCGAAACAATATTGCCCTGCGTTTTGTTCCTATGGCTTCGGCCGCTTGGACAAATTCCCGACTAGCGACACCAAGCGTGCTCGCTCTAGCGATACGCACATAGGTTGGAATTCCCAACACCCCGAAAACAAGCGCGATCATTGTTAAATTACGCACCTTGTAGACAGCGACTAATGCCAGCAGGAGAACTAGCGGTGGGAACGCCAGAATGACGTCAAGTGTGGCCATGGTCAGGGTTTCGACCTTGCCTCGTGTGTAACCAACGAACGCCCCGATAAAGCCCCCGACTGTGAGTCCGAAGACCACCACAGTGGTAGCGACGATGAGCGATACCCATGATCCATGCAAAAGCCGAGACAGGTTGTCTCTGGATAAAATGTCAGTACCCAGCCAATGTGCGCCAGATGGCCCTTCTACGGGTTTAGCTTCGCCGAACAAGAACGGCTGATAGAAGGGATCTTGGAGCGGTAAGGCTTGACCAAGGATACGGTCGAGTCTGCTGTAAATGGCCGCACCCACAATAAAGATCAGCCACACCAAAGCAATCTTTACTACTAGTGGCATTTCCAAGAATGCTCTACCGAACCTGCGAAACAGATGAGACATCATTGCCTCCGGATTCGAGGATCGAGGGCCACATAGAGGATGTCGACCAGCGCGTTGACAACCACATATATCGTGGCGATGAACAGGGTGATGCCTTGAATCATCATGACGTCGCGTTGATAGATGCCACTAATGAGTCGTGTCCCAAGCCCTGGTAAAGCGAAGACGGTTTCGATGACGACCGTCCCCCCAATTAGACCGCCGAGTTGTAGGGCGAATACCGTTATCGCAGTGAGCGAGCTCGGGCGCAGGGCGTGTCTCATGAGGATGTAACGGTCTCGTAAACCCTTCGCTCTCGCCGAGAGCACATAGTCCTCTTTTAGGGTGCCGATCATGTCGGCCCTAATGAGGCGGGCGTTAATTGCTAACGGGGCTAATGCCAGAGCACCAGCGGGAAGAATTGCTGTTTTTAGGTTGGCAAAGAGGCCTTTGTCGGTGATGCGATTCCAGCCTGTAGAGGGTAGCCAGTTAAATTTAAGTGTGAAGAGCCATATGAAGAAGATGCCGGCGAGGAAGCCAGGAATTGAAAGCGCCGCGGTAGTGAAGCCGGACATTGCGCGGTCGAAGTAGCCGCCTTCTCTGTACGCGGAGAAGGCTCCGATCGGTATCGCTAGGAGTGCGGCCATAAGCGTTGCCAGGAAAGCAAGTTCCAGCGTTACCGGGATTCGATCTTTAATCGCGTCCGAAACTGGCTGATCCGTTATGTAGGACTTGCCCAGATCACCTTGTAAGGCGTCACCAACCCATCTGAAGTAACGGGTTAAGACAGGATCGTCGAGCTTTAATTCCTTGCGAATTCGTTCGATGTTGTCGAGGTCGTCAAGGGCCTCGGGGGGAAGGATGGCCAAAATCGGATCCCCAGGTAGTTGTTCAACCATTAGGAAAGTCAGAAGTGAAACAGCGAACAATGTGGCAATTAGCCGGACTGTTCGTGCCGCTATGACTTTTGCTAACAAGTGAACTCCTACCTGGGGAACGCGATTATTGGTTTATTAGCTTTAGTTGGTCCAGAAGGCCTGGTTCAACTGAGGTATCGCCCAGCCTTGACCGCCGAATGTTCCATCAGGAAGCACCCAGCCGTTAACTCCCGCTATGCCTGACTCGACGGCAAGCATCGTCGCTGTATGACCCGAGTAGTACACCGGTACGTCGCGAGCAAACCGCATCATGACCATTTCGTAAAGCGCGTAACGCTCTTCGAAGACATCGGTCCCGATTGCTGCAACCAGCCAACCAAATACTTCGATATCGAAGTAGTTCGGGAAGTTGGTTGGCGTGAAGATGCCGTCAAGCCCGTAAGCAGCAGCAACACCCAAGGTGTGCGGTGCCAGCTGGCGATTGAGCTCCGTTGACGGGTCATTATCACTTGACCAACGCCAGCAGTGCACTCCGTGCGAGCCCATAAAGTCCGGCGGAGCACCCAACGCATAACCGATGTGTGTTTGTTGATCGTAGTTAGTGAGGTTGACGTCGATCATTCCAGTCGATGTCCAAAGCTGCTCGACTACTTGGATAGCTGCGATCAGCGTTGGATCAGGTGGGCATGACAGTTCCACCTCAATATTTTCACCTACTGCTCGTCCATCGGAGCGCTCTGGGTCGTTGATGTAGTCGTAGATGAGGCCCTTGCCGGCGTCATAGTCGAAAGCTGGCCAAGCGGCAGCAACCTTCTCTGAATACCAAGGGCTATCAGGACTGAACCATTGTGTGCCCGGAAGTGAAATACCGGTACCACCAAGCGCTTCGATAACGGCGTCTTGGTTGTTCATGTGGGTCAGGCCTTTACGAACGCGTACGTCGTCCAACGGCGGGTTATTCAAGTTGTACATACCGCCACCGACATTGTTTCCTTGGAATTCAAGGAGCACTATGTCAGCGCCATCCTCTTTGGCGGACCTGGCGTCACGAATTGTGCCTTGACGCAATGTTTGCATGGCATTTGTCGTTCCTGACAACAGCGAATCCAACCGTGTTCCCTCATCAGGGATAGGACGGAATGTGACCGAGTCAAGGTACGGCAGCTGATTGCCATCGGAGTCGCTCATCCAGTAGTTGGGGTTGCGAACGACGATGGTCTCGTTGTCAAGGTCACGCTTATCGATCATGAAAGCGCCAGTTCCAACTGGGCTCATTGAGTACCCGTCAAAATCTGCAGTTGCTGCCTCGGCATCGAAAGCTGCACCCAGAGGTGTTTGGACCAAGAAAGACGGGAATGCTGAGTGAGCCGATCCCAGTACGTACTTGACCGTTGTATCGTCAACTGCCACAACTTCAGTAAGTGCAGCAGCGGTGACGATTCCAGCAGCGGATGCACCGACCTGTTGCATTGGGAACATATCAACCAAGGTCTGAGCGGTGAACGGTTTTCCGTTATGGAAAGTCACCCCTTCTACGAGATTGAAGGTCCACTCGGTGAAGTCCTCATTTGATGACCAGTCAGTCGCTAACCAAGGGCCGATTGTGCCGTCGGTGCGAAGCATGACCACCGTGTCGTATATGGCGCCCACCATGGTGAGGCACGGTGATGAACACGGGTCCTCCCATGGGCGTAGGCCTGTAGCTTCAGCTTCAAGACCGATGATCAGGTCTCCGCCGTAGCTACTCTCTTCGACCACTTCTTCAACTTCGGTGTCAACATCGCCTTCGGCTTCCGTGCCGGATTCGATGACATCTTCCTTAGCTGCTTCGGTGGTCGCTGTTTCTGAACTGCTCGCGGTGTCTGATGACCCGGAGTCGCTGTCGCTGCCTCCACAGGCAGCGGCTATCAGAGCGATCGCAAAAAACGATGCAATGATTTTTAACCAGCTTGATTTCATTTGAACCCTCCCTGAGTTCTTACTTAAGTACTAAAGCGGAAGGCGGGCGCCTCGCCGCAGAGCCCTTATGGTTTAAGGGCGAAAGTTATTCAGGCGCTCACCTCCGCCATTTCGGGAACGGAGACGAGTGGGTGGTGACACGCAACGTAGTGATCTTGGGAAACTTGGCGCATTATCGGCTCTTCTTGAGCGCAGCGGTCTGTCGCATATCTGCATCGCGTTCTGAAGCGGCAACCGGACGGTGGGTCGATCGGTGAGGGAAGGTCTTCTTCTTCAACCAGAGTGATGTCAATGTTGACCGTGGGGTCAGGTACCGGACTTGAACCCAACAGCAGTTCTGTGTATGGATGAGCCGGCGAGTCGTATAGAACGTTTGATTCAGAGACCTCACAAAGTTTGCCGAGGTACATCACGGCAATTCTGTCTGAAATGTTCTTAACAACTGCAAGATCGTGAGCAATGAACACCAACGTCAATCCGTAATCAGCCTTGAGGTCCTCAAGCATATTGAGAATTTGAGCTTGCACCGACACATCAAGAGCTGACACAGGTTCGTCACAGATAATGACCTGGGGGTTGAGCACCAGTGCACGGGCGATGGAAATTCGCTGGCACTGCCCACCAGAGAATTCGTGAGGACGTTTGTCCCGTGCTATCGCAGGGTCAATTCCTACCGCCTCTAACATTGCGTCGACCTGGCTACTTTGCTCGTCTCTGTCGTGAGGCCCCCAAACTCTTAACGGCTCGGCTACTACGTCGCCGATCTTCCTGCGCGGGTTAAGAGACGAAATCGGGTCTTGGAAAATCATTTGGAGGTCGGTCCGAGCTTTGCGCAGCTCCTTATTGTCAAGGGAAGTCAAATCGGTTCCGAGGTAGCTAACTGTGCCTGACGTGGGAGGCGGGAGCTGGATCAGAGACTTTGCCGTGGTCGATTTACCGCAGCCAGACTCTCCAACAAGGCCGAGAGTTTCACCTTGCTTGACATCAAGACTCACACCGCTAACTGCGTTTACGACACGACCTTGGGAAATAGGAAATTCGACAACAAGGTCTTCTGCCCGGATCAGGACATCTTCTGGGTCCCTCAGGTGGGCCTTTCCGCCACCGGCCATCAGGATGCGCCTGTCGGTAGGTCAAGTGCAACTTCGTCAACGATTTGTCCTTTAGCGACGGCCATCGTTGAGAGTCGGCCGGATGCCAGGTTTTTGTCCCAAGCTTCTTGATTTTCAGGAGTACCAACCTGATACCAGCAAGCTGTTGTATGACCGTCCTGGTTGGTTTGTAGTGGTGGTTCCTCTTCGAAGCAGCGATCTTGGGCATATGGGCAGCGAGGGCTAAATGCGCAACCGGTTGGCATCGTTATGAGATTGGGTGGTCGCCCTGCGATAGCAGCCAAGCGGGTATGGCTTGGTTGGTCGGTTTTGGGAATAGACCTAAGAAGGGCTTCAGTGTAGGGGTGAGAGGTGTCTTGGAAGATCTGGTTGGTGCGGGCTTGCTCAACGATTTTTCCGGCGTACATGACGATGATTTCGTCTGTCCGTCCGGCGACAACGCCTAGGTCGTGGGTGACCAAGACCATTGCCATGTCACGCTCGCTTTGCTGTATGCCCAAGAGGTTCAAAATTTGGTGTTGAACGGTTACATCAAGCGCGGTGGTGGGCTCATCTGCGAATAGGAGCTTGGGGCTGCACGCTAAAGCGATTGCAATCGATACACGTTGCCGCATCCCGCCGGAAAGCTCGTGCGGGTAGGCACTGATAGTGACTTCGGCTTCTGGGATCCGAACACTTTGGAGGAGTTCGACAGCGAGAGCCTTGGCTTCTTTTTTTGAAACTCCAAGGTGTTTTCTTACATGTTCTGTTACTTGCCGTCCGATTTTTACAACTGGATTGAGTGACGTCATCGGATCTTGGAAGACCATGGCGATTTCTTGACCCCAAACATCGGTCATTTCACTCATGGGTAGCCTCAGAAGGTCTCGCCCTGCGAATCGGGCTTCTCCTGAGGTGTGAACGTTGTTCCCCAGGTTGAGACGCATGATTGTGCGTGACAGGACGGTCTTACCTGACCCACTTTCCCCAACTATGCCGAGTGTTTGTCCAGAGCGAAGGTCAAAGGTGACGCCGTCTACCGCTCGGAGAAGGCCCGCGTTTATAGAGAAGTGGGTTCGTAGCTCCCGAACAGCTAGTAGCGGTTCGTCGCGGGCAAAGGTCATCGCTTCGGTCACTGATGCCCTGATCCCCTTCCCGAGCGAAAGTCCCATCGAGGGTCTTTGCTAGGCAGCCTAACGTGCGTTTAGTGGCCAAAAACTAAGCCATTCTTGTTGGAAATAGCAAGAATCAAGCACGACAATTCTGCAACATTTTCTTTAGGGCGTTTGAGCCTAGTTTTTAAGGCTTTTGGGACCTTCCGCCAAGCGAGAACTCGGGTATTGTCGAGTTCTTAGCTGAACTGGCTAATGATGTTGTTGAAAGTGGCGCTTGGTCGCATGGAAGAAGCGGCCAACGCAGGGTCTGGATAGTAGTAACCACCAATGTCCATAGGCTGCCCCTGACAGTCAAGAAGATCCTGGAGGATGGTCTCCTGTGCATCGGCGAGTTCATTAGCGAGTGGTTCAAATAGTTGAGCTAATTCACGATCTTCGGTTTGCTCGGCCATCGCTTGAGCCCACCACATGGCGATGTAGAAATGGCTTCCGCGATTGTCTAGTTCGTTGACCTTGCGACTGGGCGATTTGCCCTCGTCAAGAAGTCGACTCGTGGCAATATCGAGAGCGGTTCCGAGGATCTCGGCCGACTTATTGTCCGTCGATTGGCCGAGATGTTCGAAAGAGACCGCTAGCGCTAAAAATTCGCCCAAGCTGTCCCACCGTAAGTGATTTTCTGCTTCGAACTGTTGGACGTGTTTCGGTGCAGATCCGCCGGCCCCCGTTTCAAATAGGCCCCCACCATTCATCAAGGGGACGATCGACAGCATCTTCGCGGACGTGCCGACTTCCAAAATAGGGAAAAGATCGGTGTTGTAGTCCCTCAACACATTGCCTGTTACCGAAATGGTGTCTTCCCCTCGGCGAATGCGATCAAGTGACAGTCGCGTCGCCTCAATCGGGGAGAGGATTTCGATCGTGAGTCGGTCAGTGTCGTGTTCGCTGAGGTAATGGTTGACTTTGGTGATCAGTTGGGAATCGTGAGACCGATTGGCATCCAACCAGAAGACGACCGTCGCTCCAGTGGCATTCCCTCGAGCGACCGCAAGTTTGACCCAATCTTTTACTGCGGCGTCCTTCACCGAACACATTCTCCAAATGTCCCCGCGCTCTACTTCAT
>TARA_B100000686_G_scaffold57360_1_pt1 | contig 18615 bp, 20 predicted proteins | sample TARA_B100000686 | Tara Oceans TARA_B100000686 (sample SAMEA2622733) | marine metagenome | biome: marine biome (ENVO:00000447); feature: marine epipelagic mixed layer (ENVO:xxxxxxxxx); material: "saline water (ENVO:00002010), including plankton (ENVO:xxxxxxxx)" | depth 150 m
AAGGAGAGACATCATCTTTGTAATACAATGGTGCTCCACGTTCACTGGGATTATTTGCTTGCTCTAACGCAGCCCGCTGAACCAAGTATTTAGCTTTTGGGAACGTTGGAAGGGTTTGACCAACTCTATCCACTTTTGTGCATCCTCCAGCCCTGTGAAATCGAAGATCTGTCAAAACAACAGTATCTATGTCTCTGGCGGTCAGACCCTCTCTTTTTAAATTTTTAATCAATTTATTACCAGCTGCACCGTATGATTCCTTCAACTTTTCCATACGTTTCGCCCCAACTCCAGTATCGATCAAAATATTCTGAGAACCTAACTGGATTAGGATGCAATTTAGAGAGATCCTAACTCTATTACTTCTGTCTGGCTTTAGATTTTTCTCCCACTGAATTTTGGGCACAGGCCCGAAAAGTGCTCCACCGTCCAGAAGTAAGGTGCCATCCGTAACCACGTCTATTGATATATCACCGACCTTCATAAATTCTCCATTACAAAATATTTAACTTAGTTTATCAACAATTGACTTGAAAGCTTCAATTGTTTCTTTAGCATCAGACTCATCATGAACAGTCGACAGGTAAAATTTACTGTCTCCTTTAAAAACGCCATGATCTCTGAGCAATTGATTGAATTTCATTAATTTCGACTTATCAGCCTTCAATGTCGAACGATAGTCGACAATCTCTTCATCAGTAAAAAATACATCAAACAGTACTCCTTCACCGATTACTTTAGAAGTTATAGAGGCATCCTTCAAAGTTTCCTCAAGTCCGGCTTTAATTGTATTCCCAATTTGATGCATCCTTTCATAGGTGCCCGGTTTTTTCAAAATTTTAACTGTTGCTAATCCAGCAACAGCAGCTATTGGATTACCACTTAAAGTTCCTATCTGAGGCATCCATTCTTCCGCTTCAACCGCACCCGCATCAAAATGAGACATAATATCTTCGCGTCCCCCAACTGCAGTTAGAGGAAATCCGCCGGCTACTGCCTTACCAAGAGAGCAGATATCCGGTGTTATCCCGTAGTATTCTTGAGCACCTCCGAAAGCAAACCTAAATGAGGTGACCACTTCGTCAAATATCAAAGGTATCTCATGTTGCGATGTGATTTCTCTCAGCATCTCTAGGAACCCGGGTTTAGGTGGGAGAAGTCGTTGGAACGGCTCTACAATCACCCCTCCTAATTCATTTTTATTTTCTTCAATTATTGACTGCGTAATCTCAATGTCATTAAACGGTGCTATAAGCATGGTTTGTGAGACTGCTGCAGGTATTCCCCCTGAGTCTGACTTTGGAGAAGGGAAGTCTTGCGGATCAGAAGGCATCATGCTTTGAAGGGCATAATCGTTCATTCCGTGGAAACCGCCCTCAAACTTTAATATCTTATCTTTCTTTGTGAAAGCTCTTGCAGCCCTCATGGCATACATAGTTGCTTCGGTTCCAGTGCTAGAAAATCTGACTTTATCCACGCACTCCATAGCATTTGAGATTTCTTCGGCAAGTAAAATAGCAGGCTCATTATTTGCAAAGAATGTAGTCCCGTTTTCCAACTGAGCCTTTACCGCGGTCATGACATCTGGGTGAGCATGGCCAGTTATCATTGGCCCAGATCCCAGCAGATAATCTATATATTCATTACCTTCCACATCAAATATTTTGCTGCCTACACCCTTGTCAATAATCACGTCTGATGACAAGTTACCAAGAGATCCTCCCGGCAGAAACTTGTTTGCCTTAGCTACTAGATTTGCTTCTTTATTATGTTTATTCACCCTAAATCCGTTCTCTCTTTTATTAAATGCTTGATAAGCCGATTATAGCAAAGGTACACTCATAGTCGTGCTTTCAAAGCAACTATCACTAAAATATAGGGTAACAGGATATTTATCAAATATGAAATTACAAGTTAAAACCGGGGACATAACTAGACTGGATATTGATGCAATTGTAGTCAATTTGTTTGAAGGGGTTTCCAACCCTGAGGGAGCAACACAGTCAGTAAACAAGGCTATGGGTGGGACCATATCAAACTTAATTGATTTAGGAGAGATCAAAGGTAAATTAGGAGAACTTACTTTGATACATACTCAAGGAGTAATTAAGCCCAAAAGAGTATTGGTTGCGGGTTTGGGCTTAAAAGAAAAGTTTGACCAAGATGTAATTAGATCCGTTTCGGGATCAATTGTACGGTTCTTAAACTCTAAGCAAATAAAAAATTACGCTACTATATTACATGGAGGAGGGGGTGGATCAATAAAAACAGAACATGCCGCAAGGTCTGTTGCAGAAGGCACATTGTTAGGCGCCTATAAATTTAATGGGCTTAAATCTAAAAAGGCAAAACAACATATCGAACAAATAACTATTGTTGAAAAGGACAAATCAAAAATCGACGATATTAAATTAGGTCTCGATCATGGCATGACAATTGCATCATCGGTATCTCTTGCTAGGGATTTAGTCAATCAGCCAGCTAACTATATGACTCCGTCTGACTTAGTTGATATCGCGACCGACATCTGTGAAGGAACTACTCTAGACCTTGAAGTATTCGACGAAAACAAGATGAGAGAACTAAAAATGGGAGCGTTGTTAGGAGTGGCAAAAGGTAGTGTCGTTCCTCCTAAAATGATCATAATTAAATACACTGGTGATCCTAAAAACCCGAATAACAACATCGGACTTATCGGTAAAGGAATAACATTCGATTCAGGAGGTATATCTATTAAACCTTCAGGAGGAATGGCTGCAATGAAGGGAGATATGGCAGGTGCTGCGGCTGTAATAAGTGCGATGAAAGCAATTTCTGATATTGGTCCAAACATTAACGTTACAGCCATAGCTGCGGCTACAGAGAATATGCCAGGAGGGAATGCCCAAAAGCCGGGCGACGTAGTTATTGCAATGAATGGAACTAGTATTGAGGTGGATAATACTGATGCCGAAGGGAGATTAGTGCTGTCTGATGCTGTCTCTTATGGAGTGCAGTTGGGGCTCAAACGTATAGTCGATATTGCAACGCTGACCGGAGCTATAGAAATAGCTTTAGGTAAAGTCACCACTGGGGCATTCAGTAATAACCCAGAACTGGTAGGTCAAGTAATTGAAGCGGGTAGAGAAGCGGGGGAAAAAATTTGGGAATTACCCACATTTGATGAATATAGAGAGTTGTATAAAAGTGATGTTGCTGATTTAAAAAATGTCGGTGGAAGACAGGCGGGATCAATAACCGGTGCTATGTTCATTGGAGAATTTGCCAAAGAGGTGGCTTGGGTTCACCTAGACATCGCCTCTACTTCAACATCTGCAAAAACTTCTGGCCTAGTAACTAAAGGAGCAACCGGAATACCTGTCCGCACATTGATATATTTAGTTTTAGCATTGTCTAAAGATTAGTATTACGACTGGTGCCAATATAGAATACTTAATATATTATTTATGCCGTGGTGGGCGTGGCCAAGTTGGTTAAGGCGCCAGGTTGTGGCCCTGGAGATCGTGGGTTCGAATCCCATCGTCCACCCCATAAGTTTAATCGCAAATACGCGCCCGTAGCTCAACGGATAGAGCGCTTGGCTTCGGACCAAGAGGTTGCGGGTTCGAATCCTGCCGGGCGTGCCAGAATTGGAAGCTAGGAGCTTAAAATGATAATCAGTTTGATACGACCTGTAATAATTGTTTCATTGACCACTATTCTTGCCCTTGCCTCAATATCATGTGCCGCTGAGGGAGTGTCGTTAGAAGAGTATGCCGCGCTAACAACTGAGCTAGGAAATACCCAAAACCAAGCTAAAGAGCTGCAATTAAAACTTTCTGACTCCGAGTTCAAACTCTCACAATACGAGAACACTCTCAGGGAATATACAACCATAGTAGATGCAGATTATCCAAATCTACTTAAACGTGTTGAACAAGCACGTTTAATATTGGAGTTAATTACTGTAAGTTCGGCTTTTGATCAGGGTTTAGCCACTGAATTGGAGATGATGTCAGTTATGGCAAACGTTGAAAAGATTAATAGTTCTGTCGTTAAAACAGGTTTAATAAAAATGATGTCAGATGGTGAAATTATGAGTGAGGACGAAGCGGGCGAATTGATTAATTCATGGCTCAATGAGGTACATAAACTGTTAGAGTGATCTTTATTTCAACGAGGACATATTCATGAAAATTCTTGTTATCGGTGGAACGCGCGATTTCGGAAAAATTACTGTTCGTAAACTTTTAGAACGCGGCGACAATGTAACAGTTTACTCACGCGGCAATATTAAACCTGAATTCTGGAACGATGTAGATCATATCGCCGGTGACAGAACAGATCATGTTGAATTTATAAAATCGCTTAAAAATAAAAAATATGATGTGGTTATAGATAATGTTGCTTACACTTTCCAAGATGTGCAGGCTGCTATGTCCGTTTTTGCAGGCAATGTTGACAGATACCTTGTTTCCTCTACAGCCTCAGTGTACGGAGGCCCAGGGCACGCAATTAGTGCCAGGGCTGAATACTCAAGTAATCCAAAATCTAAACGCGATGAATTCATTGATTTAACTAATCATTGCCCCATAATGGAAAATGATTTGGATCTGACAGAAGTCTCCTTCTCAAGAGATGAGTCAGTACACGAATATGCAGAGGGAAAGAGACAATTAGAACGTGTATTGTTTGAGAACAAAGATTTTCCTTCAACAGTACTACGTATACCATCAGTTGTAGGCCCAGATGAAAATGGCAATAGATTATGGTTTTACATGCAAAGGATACTCGATGGTAACGAGTTAATACTTAGAGACGGAGGATCTGCTATCTTTCGTCCTGGATTTCGCGATGATGTGGCTCAGTCCTTTCTAGACATAATTAACCAACCTAAAACGGTCAATAAAACATACAACATAGCAGGACTTGAAATAGTTAGTTTGAAATCGTTTTTGCAAATCATAGCTGACGTTGTAGGTATGCCTTTAAATGGAGTCGATATACCTGGCCACATACTCGAAAAGCAATCTGACTTACCTTGGGATGACTGGTTTTATGACTTTTTCTCCAGGCCTCTTTTATATGTCCCATCGATCTTACAAGCAAAGACAGACTTCAACATGAAGACCACTCCTATAAAAGATTGGGTGGAAATTACTGTGGACTGGTACAGAAATAACGACATACCTGAGTCTAATGGATATGAGAAACGGGATTATGAAATTAATCTATGTCGCAAATGGCAGAGTTCGTATACAGATTTCACAGAACAGGCTTTAGGAAGCTAGAAAATTCTGAATCGGTTTATTTCAATAATTAACTAAGCCCGATATCAGATTCATTTATCTCTTTTAACCGAGTCGAATTAACCCCTTCCACAATCGGCCGTACTTTATCCCAAAACACTATCAATATAATTGCTATTAATCCGAGAATAAACATAATCGCTGGGCCAATTAACAAATTCCTTTGAACATCACTAAGAATCTGATGCCAGTAGGTTAACCCAAGGTCAGCTATTAAGTTATCTGTGCCAGAGAAATAATTGCTATCTATAGGCTGTGCATTTAGATTTAAAGATATATTGGCCATATATTGGCTATATATAGGACCAAATAATATAACCAATATCAATGAACAGATTAAGAATGTACCTGTTCCCCATAGAAGTCTCTGCCTAGGGTTGTTGCCGCCTAAAAGGCCGATGGGTATAAGTGTAATTAAAATCAATATGTAGCCAATCCAACCATACCGTTTTACATTATTAATCCCAGACCTTAGGCTAGAAATAAATGCAGTATTTGCTTCGCCCCAGAGCTTGGAATCCAAAGTTTTCTGGTCTCCTGTCCAGCCATCTCTAATAAAGTTTCGAGTGTCATAAAAGTCATCTAAGCTAATCAGGCTAGATGACTGAATATCTTCTTCTAAGTCAAAGCTAGTATAAGTAAATCCTTGATTAATCAGCTTGCGGATGTTATCTAATGAGTTTGTGCTATCAGCACCTCCCAGATCGAATAATTGTGATCTTAAAATCTCCTGATCCATGTCGATTGTGTCAGGAATGGCGTCAAACACTAATGAATTAATGGCTTCTGACACCTTGGATTGGGTTTGTAAATATATTTCCGAATCTTTCGGTATGCACAGTGGGAAATCTAAATAAGAGCTAGCCTCAGCTAAGGAATTCTGCTGATCATTACTGCATATAGGTAAGTTTAATTTATTAGCCACATATTCATTAACAGATTCTTGGATTTTATTTTGAGCTGCTAGTTTGTTTGATGAAATATCTATCATCAGGTTCATTTCATCAGTTTCTCCAACTATATATTTTGTGAACTCATCTATTGCAATAGATGTTTGTTCTTGAATCCAGTAGGGCGGAGCAACCGTCTGCATGATTTCCAAAATGTCTTCCTCATTAAGCTCTAACCCATATGGAAGGGTTATCTGTTCGGCAATAAGGCCTTTTATTGCAGGTTGAATTATTCCATCGTACAGAATCTCTCCAGTATTAGCCTCGAGTAACATCAATTCAAGTTCTTCAGAAGCGCTCGACACCCTATCAGAAAAATCTATATGAACCGTAAACTCATCAACATCTCCGGTAATATATGGAGTGACTTCATCTAAAGCGTATTCCAGTTGTTTTTGCACCCAATATGGAGGTATTACTACTCTAGACGCCTGAATTAACCTGGAACTGGAAATATCAATATTTAAAGGAAGGGGTTGTTTGGAAATAGCTATCAAAGCTGGATCCAGGAATCGTTGATAGGCGATGTTATATGCATCTGACACTGATAGAAGATGTTTAATTTCATTTACTATCAACTCAATTTCCTCGTCTGTTTCAAAGTCTAGTTCAATTGTTGAATTATTTTCACTCAAATACGCCTCTAATGCGATTAGTAATTGATCCGTTGAACTTTGCAGCCATGAAGGAGGAATCGCTCGTCGAATTGAAGAAGCAAGTTCCTCGGGTGGCAAGTCAAGCGTGTTCTCGATAGGTCCAGAAAATCCAAGAGGCAATTCTTGGTGTGGAACCATGTAAAGATCTTTTATCGCTTGATCAAGCACCGATCCCATCAAATTATCGTAAAAACCTATTTTATTGAGAGCATCACCGTAAAAAGAAGGGCGCATCAGTTGATAATTTATTACAACTAGCACGGAGCTCAGAAAAATTAGAAGTAACAAGACCAGGACAAATGGCAATGACAGCAAACGTCTTAATATAATCATAAGATCACAATCAAATTAGGACCCAAGCACCTAACTTAAACACGAAACTAGAGCGCGGGTAGACTGCCTGAATGGTAAACATCATATTCTATGAATTTATGAAAATTCGGCTCGCAATTCAGTAAATATTTCTTTCGTACGGTCGGTACCTAACTGCAAAGCGGTGCCAACATTCATCATCCTATAGCCCTCTATTATCCATCTACGAGCATCTTGCGGATCAAAAAACGTAGTCGCAAGTGATTTGTCCATACCCTTCATTTTTTCGGCTACATTCCGCATAATAGTTTCTACTTTGGTGTGGTGAATCTCACCTGGTACGCCTAGAGATGCAGACAAATCCATGGGCCCGACTAACAATACTTCAAAATTCTCAATTTCAAGAATTTCGTCGATTTTGTCATAAGCCTCGATACTTTCCATTTGTAAAACTAAAAAGGTATCTTCGTTTGCTTTGGCTACCACCTCAGACACGTCAATACCCATTGGAGCCGCAAACCACGGGGCAATGCCTCGTTCCCCAATTGGAGGGTATTTGGAATAGTTTATTGCCTGATTAACTTCTTCTGGATTATCAACCTGAGGAACCATGACCCCAACAGCTCCAACATCATATGCCTTTTTTATGTCAGAAGGACTATTCCAAGGAACACGTATAACTCCTGCTACACCCGCTTGCCTCGCCATTACGCATATTGGGCCGATAGATTCTGTACCCCATGGAGCGTGTTCCTGGTCTATCCATACCCAATCTGGTTTAGTTTGATAGATTGCAGATGCAATATGAAACTCTCTGCTGAAAAACAATGAGCTTAAAAGTAATTCCTGATTTTTGATTCTGGAATTTATGTTACTAGGATAATCTGTCATTACTTAAATCCTTTCATATTACAGCTAACAATATCTATACATCACCAAATGCAATATGACTGAGTTTAATTATTTGGCTGTTTAGTAATCCTTAAATATGGCTTTGGAGACTTCCAACCATCAGGAAACTTTTCTTTAGCCGCTTCGTCACTAACAGCTGGAGGGATTATTACATCATCTCCATTCTGCCAATTCGCCGGAGTAGCCACGGTGTGCTTCGAAGTTAACTGACATGAATCAAGTAACCTTAACACCTCATCAAAATTTCTACCTGTGGTCATTGGATACGTCAAAGTTGCCTTGATTTTCTTATCAGGACCAATAATAAACACAGATCGGACAGTAGCATTATCAGCAGCAGTACGTCCTTCACATGTATCTCCAGCTCCTTCAGGCAACATATCATAGAGTTTTGCCACCTTTAGCTTAGTATCGCCAATGAGCGGGTAGTTAACTGCATATCCTTGAGTCTGTTCAATATCAGCCGACCAGGATTTATGATCATCAACGGAGTCCACACTGAGACCAATAACCTTGCAGCTCCTTTTATCAAATTCAGGTTTAAGCTTAGCCACATAACCCAACTCGGTAGTACAAACAGGTGTAAAGTTCTTGGGATGAGAGAAAAGAATAGCCCAATCATCACCAATCCAATCATGAAAATCAATTTTTCCTTCGGTTGTATCAGTAACGAAATTAGGGCAATCAGCGTTAATTCTTAAAGACATATGTTTCAATCCTCCTCGATTGTAGTTAAGATATTAATACAAAAATTGATGAATGTGTCAAAATTTATAATATTATTTATCTTGATCCTGTCTAGTTTAATTGCAATTAGTTGCGATTCAGCTTCAGATAAGGGCGTATATGACAAAACGCCAAAGATGCGTGCTGCATCTGCTGAAAAAGGCTCTGTATACGGCAAGGGTGGAATTATAGTAACTGGATCTTCATCAATCGAACTCAAGCCTGATATGGCAACCATTAGTTTAGGGGTTGAATCATACGCAACTACCGTTTCTGTAGCTCGTGATAATGCATCCATCTCAATTAACGAAATGCTTGATGTAATGAAAAAAGTCGGGATAGATGATGAAGATATTCAAACCACAGCTTTCAACATATACCCTCAATATGAATATATAGAAGTGCGTGAAGATGGACGGGTCAGAGGGGTACAGGAACTCGTCGGTTTTACAGTTTCAAATATGCTTTTGGTAACGGTTAAAAACCTAGACGATATTGGTGAAATAATAGACAAAATAACTGATGCGGGCGGAAATGATGTGCGTTTTAACAGCATAAATTTTGGAATACAAGACCCTGTACCATATCAATCACAGTTACGAAAATTAGCAGTCGAAGATGGCATAACGAAAGCTTCCCAACTTGCAGAATACTCAGGAGTGAAATTGGGATTAATAACAATGATTAATGATTACTCATCCCAAGCTAGCGTCGCTCAAGATCAAGCCGTTTTCGCTGAAAGAGCAATGGTAATACCTTCAACCAGTATTAACCCAGGTTCTTTAAATCTATCAATGCAAGTCGACATGATTTTTGAAATAGAAAACTAATATATCAATGGACCGGTTTAGCAGGCTTGATTATTCGTTTTATTCTCAACCTACACTTATTGTGGCTGAGTCTTTATTGGGCAAACAGTTAGTTAAAACAGAAGATGATGGGTCAATTCTGTCAGGTCTAATAACTGAGGTCGAATCTTACATAGGAACGGAAGACCTTGCTTGTCACGCCAGAAATGGCCCTACTAAAAGAAATCAAGTGATGTTCGGACCTGCTGGCAGATTATACGTCTACCTCACCTATGGAATTCACTGGATGTTAAATATAGTCACTGAAAACAATGGCTTCCCAGCAGCAGTATTAATCAGGGGGTTGAATCCCGTGGATGGCATACCAGTGATGAATAAGCGACGTGGATCCAATCAAAAAGAGTTATCAGATGGCCCTGCTAAACTCACACAAGCCTTTGGAATTAACCGTGACTGGAACAATATCAATCTATGCGACCCTAAATCCGATATATACCTGAATGACCTTGGGCATAAAACTCCATCATTTACCAAGTCTCCGCGCATTGGTATCAATCGAACTCCTGAGCCATGGCTCTCTATTCCCTGGAACTTTAAAACAATCTGAAAACTGAAACAGCGGTGGTCACTCTTCCATACGATAAGCAGAATCCCAAAATGAGTACTCGTGCTGGCTACTCTTGATAAATATGTCTCTCAGGTCAGTTAATGACTTCTCATTCATACCCACAGTTTCTCTATCTATAAAATCACGTAGCCAATGAGCAAGTTCTGCAAACTCTTCAGAGTTATACATTTCAATCCATCGACAATATAGGGGAGCTGTCTTAGGCATACCTTCCTGATATAACTTCTGTCCTAGCTCCGAATAACCCCAAGAACAGGGGAGTATAGCAGTAGCAATATGGACAGCAGAGCTTGAATATGCAATTTCAAGCATATGAGTAGTGTAAGCGCGCACAGCTGGAGACATCTTAGTTTCAATAAGTTCAGATAACGTAATGCCAAAATCTTTACAGAAACTGACATGAAGTGACATTTCTACATTCAGAGTGTCGTTAAGTAGTTTTGCAAACCATTCCATATCAGAGAGTCGATCGCATTTTGCAACAGCTATACCTATGACTTTCGAAAACTCAATGAGAAACTGGTAATCCTGTTTCATGTAATGCTGAAATATTTCTAACTTTAATTCTCCGGTGCCCAGCTCCAAAACGAAAGGATGGCTTTGCTCTTTTAGCCATATTGAATTAGCCGACTGTCGCATCTCTTTTGTAAAACTCATTTAAACTTTATGTCACCGCTTCTATTTGAACTAACATTCCAGCTGAAACATTTCTAAAAACTTGCTCGTCTCCATCCACTTTACCAAAGACATTAACTGGGCTGGCTGCCCTGCTTTCATTAGCGGTACTTACTGGAGTTGCACCAAAGAATATGCAAAAGGCTCTACCCGGAGGCCAATAAGCTAATTCACCTGACTCTACTACATCCGAAGAGTTTTTATCAGCTCCTACTGATATGTCCGTGCCGAAGTAGATCTCATCTCCCCAAATACTTGCATCTCCGAAAAGAGGAAGGTTTTTCCATATGGTATCCGCCATACATGAGGAATTTAAATTAGCCTGGATGGATATATCGCCTATCTTTATTTTTACTCTTCTAGCAGTCACTCAAATCTCTTTATTTGAACTCAAGAATTCTGTAAGTTTAATTGACGGGTAATATCAATAACAACTTTAGTGGAAAGGATCCATTATGAACATAAATGATAGTCTCCAACTTAAGCAATTCTTGCAAAACAACCACAATAGTGTTTTTTCAACCTTTCGAAAGAATGGATTGTCTCAGTTGAGTATCGTAACTGTTGGATTATGGAGAAACGGTATTGCTTTCAGCACGCCACAAGAAACAGCGAAAACGGTTAATTTAAGGCGAGATTCGCGCTGCTCTGTTTTGGTATCTGCAGATAATTGGTACCCTTTTGTAGTTCTGGAGGGAAACGCAGAGGTGATTGACGATAAAGCTGTAGACCAGGATCAACTGAGTTCATACTTACGAGAGGTTTACATATCAGGAGCAGGAAAGGACCATCCGAACTGGAAAGAATTTGACCAGGTAATGTCTATAGAAAGGCGCGTTGTTATCTACCTGGAACCAAATAGATTCTATGGACCGTTAATTAAAATACCTTCTGGATTCTCTACTAATTTATAGTTTGACCGCCGTCCACAACCAGATGTGATCCGGTCATAAAAGAAGCATCTTCCGAAGCAAGGAATAATGCCACAGAAGCTATCTCTTGAGGCTTACCTAATCTATTCATTAAGGATGCTTCAGCCATTTCTTTATTAGCTTTGGAAAGGTCTAAACCACGATCGATAATAAGTTGAGCTACTCCAGCAGTTTCTATATCCCCTGGACAAATACCATTTACGCGTATGTGATCAGCAGCTAGATCCATTGCAGTACATCTAGTTAGTTGCATGACTGCTCCCTTAGAAGTGTTATAAGGCACAGCTTCAGATTCGGCTATAAAACCACTAACAGAAGCTATATTTATTATTGATCCGCCCCCCGACTTACGGAATATTGGCGTAACTTCTTTTATACAATTTGCATAGCCAATCACGTTTGTGCGCATCACATGAATCCATTCGTCGTTCGTTGCATCTTCCACAGAACCCATTAAGAAGGCAGCTGCATTGTTAACTAAAACATCGATTGTCCCATATATGCTTACCGCATGTTCTACCATGGTTTTAATAGAATACGGACTAGTAACGTCGAGCGGCGAAAAACTAGCTATTCCTCCAGCCTCTGTAATCAGCTCCGCTGTTTCTTGTCCTGCGGTCTCATTAATTTCTGCAACAATAACAGAAGATCCCTCTTTGGCAAACCGCTCACATGTAGCTCTGCCAATCCCAGAACCTCCTCCAGTTACTATGGATATCTTTTCTGCTAGCCTCATATTGTTACCTCTTGTGAATCACATTACCAAATACATCTATTGATCGTAACTCTAGAACTAATCTATAGTGGCTCCTCCATCCACAACGATATGGGTACCTGTCATAAATGACGCATCTTCCGAAGCAAGGAATAGTGCCACAGAAGCTATCTCCTCAGGTTTCCCCATTCTCTTCATTAAAGCTTCTTCGGCTAATGCCTTATTGGCTTCAACAGGGTCAAGCCCTAAACCTATATTTACTTTAGTCGCACCAGCAGTTTCTATTGATCCTGGACAAATAGCGTTTACTCTAATATTGTCGCTGGCCAGATCTAAAGCAGAGCATCTAGTTAACTGGGATATGGCTCCTTTTGACGCATTGTATGGAACAAATTTTGGTTGGGCTATAAACGAACTTACGGAAGCGATATTTATAATGGAACCTCCTCCGGCCTTACGAAATACTGGAGCAACTGCCTTTATGCAATTTGCATAACCAATGACATTTGTCTTAAAAACTCTAAGCCAGTCATCTTCACTCGCGTCTTCGACGGTGCCCATAATAAAGGCAGCTGCGTTATTCACGAGCACGTCTATTGTTTCATGACGTTCAAGTGTTTCAGAGACCATTTTATTTACCGAATTAAGATCAGTCACATCGAGAGGAAATAGAGCTGCTGAGCCGCCATTATTGTTTATTAAATCAACAGTTCCTTGCCCAGATTCCTCGTTTATTTCCGCTACTATAACTGAAGATCCCTCTTTGCCAAACCTTTGGCATGTTGCCCTGCCAATCCCGGATCCACCGCCCGTTACTATCGAAACCTTTTCATTTAATCTCATTTATACTCCTCCAGTGTAATTATATTGCCAGCCAATATTCCCTTAGCTATCACCCAACTTAAGAAAATAGATTTGTTATTTGTATTAATATACCTAAAACCAAGAATTTAGAGAAATCACGCTTAATTCTAATGTTAGACATAATCGAAAATCTTAATCCGAAACTCGTTGAAGCTATTTATGACAGAAGCAGTAACTTAATGTTGGGTTAATTTGATTTATGCTTAGGTGGTGGAGCAAGCAGAGCCGCTAACGCACACACAGCAGGTAGTGGTAAGAAACTAATAATTGCTAATTCGTAATTATTGGAAATCTCATAAAGTGCACCAAAAGGTAACGGGCCCAATCCGCTCGACACAACCATGCCAATAGTAGCCACGCCCATAATTGTTCCGAGGTGTTTTCTCCCAAAATAGTTTGGGAAAATTACGATCATCGTTGTGTATATCAAACCTTGTGCCATTCCTGTAAAGATTCCGTAAATTACTGCATGCCAAAGTTCTTGTATCATGAAAGTCCAAGCCATAGACGCCATTAATGCAAGCTGTCCTGCAACAAGGATGAATCGATTTGGAAGCTTGTCAAGAAGGTGCCCGGTTAACATTGTGCTAAACACACCGACAGCGGCAGTCAAACTTAACATTAATGTGGCCTGTGTGTCAGCAATACCTCTGGAATTCATAATTGACATGTGATGAAATGTCATAGCTGTACCAATCAATGACCCTGCTGTACCAGCGAAAATTATTAACCAGAACGCTTTGGTCTTCAGCGCTTGTTTCGCTGTCCATGAGTCTTCTTTTTCACTGGATTGCGAGTCACTTAATGACAATACATCCTTACGTCCTATATCAGGTTTTAATCCAACGGACTCAGGACTACGCCTGACAAGTAATATTGCAGGAGGCAAAAGTACTACCCAAATAGCAATTCCCAGCATAAACCATGTGCTTCGCCAACCATTATTAACAATCAAAAGATATATTAACGGTGGTAGAGCTATTTGGGAAACAGGTGCAGCTAAAGAAGTGATGGCTGTTGCTTTACCTCGGAAGCGAACAAACCAAATATTTACGGTGCTTGTAGAGACCATGGAAAGGGCTGTCTGACCCAAACTTCGTATGCCCCAAAACCCTAAGAAAAGGTGAACAGGATGTGTTACCTGGCCCATCAACACGGTTGCCAATCCAAAAAGGGCGGCAACAGCAGTTAAAACAACTCTGGCTCCAAACTTATCAAAGGCACGACCAGCAACTACTGCTCCTAGAAATGCACAAATGGAACCTGCGCTATAAACAGCAGAAACGGTGGTACGAGACCACCCGGTATCTTCAATTATAGGATCAATAAAGATTGCAACAACAAAAGTCTGTCCAGGACCTGACATAAACATACCAAGCCACGCAACCACAACAATGACCCAGCCGTAGTTAAACGGAATAGAATTGATCCAAGAAGATTTAGAGATGGGTTTATCCGGAGAAAAGTTCAAATTGCTATCTATTTAGAACCATAGATTTTTGTCAACAATATTTAATAGTTTTTCGCCTTTTTCAAACCGGCGAGCATTTTCGAGTAATATCTTATATTTTCTGTCATTAACATCTCCTCCGTGCCCATCTTCTTTCGCAGCTACGTGAGGCGTCAATATGACATTTGGCAGACTCCATAATTCATGGTCTTGAGGCAAAGGTTCAGTATCGTAAACATCAAGGCCTGCCCCTGCAATTTCGCCCGATTTTATAGCTGAAACAAGGTCCTTAAGCCTCGTGGTCTTGCCTCTACCAATGTTAATGAAATAGGCGGATGGTTTCATCATTGAGAAAACTTCAGAATTAAAAAAGAACTCGTTTTCCGGAGTATGTGGCATAGTAACAATAACAAAATCACCTTTGCCAATCACAGTGTAGTATTCATCGGGTTGGACAAGCTGATCTACCGTCTCTGGAGTCTGTGTAACTCTAGGATCAATACCAATAACCTTCATCCCGAAACTTTTACAGTGTTTAGATACTTCAGTTCCTATACCGCCTATACCGAATATGATTGCGGTTGAGTCCGGTAAAAAAACAAATGGCGCATCATTGGCGTCAACATCATAAGATCGCTCTTTTTGAGCACTCAAATAACCGGTTATACCTCGTGACAGACCTAACACATACATCATTATGTGAGCACTTATATGGTCGTTATATACTCCGCGGAAATTCGTGACTGTAACTGAACTATGTGTCAGCTCATCATAATAAAAGCCTGGTGGTGGCGCTGCATGATGTGCCTGTATCCACTTAAGTTTCGTTGCTCGTTTTAGCAAATCCCCAGGAACATAACCAAAAGCCGCATCTGCATCTTCAATCTCGGTCATGGCTGAATCATCATCTACCTTGACCACTGTGTATCCTGGCAATTCATCATTTAATTTTGCAGCCCATCCTTTTTGTATGTCTGAGATTGAAGGCATCAAAATAAGTTTATGCATTAATTACTTTCCTGAGTGAATTGATTCAACCTATTGTAATTAAAAGGGATCTAGCTCGGTATTTGTAAATTAGTAAATTTCGATGAATAATCAAGTTATTATTATTATTTATAATTTATGTGACTCGAAATACATGTGAGATATAAAAACGCTACTATTACAAATAGGTCAGGAGACTGAAATGCGATTGAAGGACAGGCTAGCTATAGTTACTGGTGGAAGTTCCGGTATAGGAAGAGCAATTGCGATTGCCCTTAGCAATGAAGGAGCTTATGTTGTTGTATCGGATATTGATCAAGCTCCTAAACGTGGTAAGTATCATGAAAAAAACACAACGACATCTACTGTTGATGAGATATCAAAATCAGGAGGGCAGGGAACATTCATCCAGTGTGACATGTCTGATGAAAACGGCATAAGGAACCTAATCGGTAAAACTATTCAGGAACATGATCGCATAGACATATTAGTTAATAATGCTGGCATATGTTTCACTAGTGATAGTCAAGAAACTACGACAGAGGCTTTCGATAATCTTGTCGGTATAAATTTAAGAGGCGTGTTTTTGGCTACTAAATATGCTGTACCACATATTAAGAAATCGGAGACAGGAAGGATCATTAACATAGCTTCTGTTCATGCCTTCAATGGAGGTGGTGGTCCTGCATATGCAGCAAGTAAAGCAGGTGTTGTAAATCTAACTAAAGATACTGCACTTGAATTAGCACCTCATGGTGGAACTGTTAACGCTATATGCCCAGGCTATATTGAAACTGCCATACAGGACGACCTAACAGAACAAGATATACAAGAGTCAATCGAAAAAACACCTTTACCAAGACTGGGTCTTCCAAAGGATATTGGACTTGCCGCCTTATTCCTAGCATCTGATGACGCTGAGTGGATAACAGGAATATCGCTAGTTGTCGACGGAGGAATGTTAGCACCTCTCCCTGTGGCATAACGCTTATTCCTTTCCTAAAGAAGTGAAATACCTGACACACCAACAATTATCATAACTACGGCAAATGATCTTTGTGTAATTGAGTCCCTATCCAAAGGTTCATCCAAAACTCTTATATAACTTAAGCTCAGAACGGCTCCGAATATTACCGCAAATAGAGGTCGTGTGGACATTATCGCTGTAGCTAACGCCACAGGGCTATTATCAATTGCGATAGTCGTGAACCATAACGCAGCGAAAGCCAGAATCGCCTCACTAAAAATGACTATCGATAATCCCTTTATGTTTTTTACGAACAATAGGCTTTCTTTTATGGTGTCTCTGGTAATCGGTAAAAGCATTAATGGGATCGCTGTGCCAATACCACGGTAAGCAAATACATTCCAAAATGACATCTCATTTAGAGCAGCTTTGGTTAGGGATAATCCTGCACCAAAAAATACACTGGCACCAATCATAACAAAGAACCAAACTCCAAGACTGCCAAATCCAACACCTGTTCTTTTTAGAGATATTAGTACTGCTCCAGCCACAGTTAACAAAATAGCTATCCATTGCAATACCGTCAGGGACTCTTTTAAAAAGATCACTGCGATTATGGCAACAAAAACGGGAGCAGTTTGATATACGGATGCCACTACAGAAGCATCTTGGTGCCTCAATGCCAAAAACATCAAAAGAAGTGAGACTCCTATCAATACGCCTGACCCACCTGCTATTAATATATTGATTGCTGAATATGATTCGAATCCAACAAAAGCCATTGGTATAAGCGAACCTGGTAGCTGTAATGCACCAGCAAATATCATGAATGTGCGTGGGCTAGGGGAGTGCTTTTCTATAACGATTTTATCTAGTATACCTACACCGGCAAACCCAATTGCAGAAGCAATAGCAGCAAGAATCCAATCCATTACTTACTCATTTTTGTCATACTGGCCAACCATGCAGCTGCTCCATGTGCATGTGTGTTTGTCTCATATACAGATTTAACAATAGTGATATCAGTCCATTCTTTTTCAAAAACCCTTTGTATTTCATCTTGAGAAAGGCGACGCGGGCCATCTTCGCCAGGTTCAAGGTCACTCCAGGCTATTAAATGAAGCTGTCCTTCAGGATGAGCCAATTGCCGTAGCACTTTCATATACTTCTTTCTAGCATTATCGCTGAAGGCATGAAACACTCCAGAATCCAGTATAGTGTCAAATAATGCTCCTCCGAAGTCATGTTTGAATAGATCACCGCAAATTAGCTCGACTGAGACACCTTTTGCCTTTGCTTTTTGCCTTGCGATATCAATCGCATGTTGAGACAGATCAATCCCCATTACTTCAAAACCATTTTCGGTTAGATATATGGAGTTTTCCGCTGTGCCACATCCCAAATCTAGAACCCTTCCTTTAACTGCCCCTGCCTCTAATAAAGACATGACGGCTTTTTGGGGCCTGTTAATCTCCCAGACGGGTGTTTCATCCTTGTAAATCTGTTTAAAAAAGTTGACTTGGTTACTATGTGAATCAGTCATAACTAAATGGTGACACCCAATACCTGTATTTTACCTAACCTAAACGCAAACTTATCGTAGTTTAAGTTTAAAATAGGGTTTTATTAACCTATTTAATCGTTAGTGCTTTGGCTGGGTTTTCCACAAAAAGCTTATTGATATACTCCTCTGAGTAACCCTTATACCTCATTCTTGGTATTATCTGAGAGAGTATGTAGAAAT
>TARA_B100000686_G_C16806128_1_pt1 | contig 18599 bp, 16 predicted proteins | sample TARA_B100000686 | Tara Oceans TARA_B100000686 (sample SAMEA2622733) | marine metagenome | biome: marine biome (ENVO:00000447); feature: marine epipelagic mixed layer (ENVO:xxxxxxxxx); material: "saline water (ENVO:00002010), including plankton (ENVO:xxxxxxxx)" | depth 150 m
TAAAGCTTCTAACGGATTATCTCAGTTGATTGATAAAATCGAATAATTTGTTTTTGAACAAATCAAAATGAAAATTGTTGTATAAACTAATAATTTGATTTGAGTTTAATGTTTTTAGATTAGTGTTTTTTAACGTTATATCATAGTTATTAATATGAACACCTACTTCTTTTGAAGATGGATTTAACCATGAATCTAAATCCGTTTGAGGAGAATATATTGCAAAATTAGGAATGTCTAATGCTTTTGCCATATTTATTGAACCTCCTTCATTTCCTATAATTGCATCACATTGAGAAAGTAATCCAATAAAATCTCTAAGATTATTTGGCGCATCTGAAATAATTATTGAATTAGATGTTTTGGAATTTATCTTACTTAATAATTTTAATATTTGTTTTTTTTGATTAGGAATATAATTAAGAATTAATTCAGCATCAAATTTTTCAACAATAAAATCTAAAACTTTGGACATTTTAATTAAAGGGTAAGTTTTTGTTATAGAACTACCTAGTGCACTAATCATTATAAGATATTTTGTAGATTTATTACTTAGTTTTGATATAGCTTTTTGTTTTTCAAAATCACTAACATATAATTTAGGTTTAATGGAATAATTAAAATCTTTACCTAAAATTGGATATAAAAGCTTTATTCTATTTTTTATAGATAATTGCACTCCATCTTTTAGCAGACTTCTTTCTCTATTAATCTTATTTGTATAAATGAGTTTAGTATACCATTTATTATAACCTATTTTAATTGCTGATTTTGTCCAAAAAGTGGTTAGAATACTTTCAATTTTTCCATATACATCTATTATTATATCATATTTTTTTTTTCTTTGATTTCTAAGAAAATTAATAAAAGCTATTTTATTTGATCTGTAATGGTTTTCAAAAACAATGATAGAATCTATATATGGATTATTCTCAAGTACAGAAATTGTATTAGCATTTGCAATAAAATCTATCTTCGTGTTGGGATTCCATTTTTTGATGTTTTCACAAATTATACTTGATGTTAAAACATCACCTATCATTTTTTGCTGTATTACTAATATTTTCATTGTAAATTTATGTAATCAAACAAAAGTAGTTTTATTTTTATCAAGGTCATAAATTTAAATATTTGAAAACTTCATTTTCTGTAATATTAAGTACTTATAATTCAGAAGCATGGCTTGAAAAAGTTGTTTTTGGGTTTCAATATCAAACATTTAAAAATTTTGAGATTATAATTGCTGATGATGGTTCTGGCTTATCCACAAAGAAATTAATTTCTAATCTTAAAAAAGTGGTTTTTTTTCCAATTTTTCATGTTTGGCATCCTGATAATGGATTTCAGAAAACTACTATTTTAAATAAAGCTTTACTTAAAAGTAGAGGTGATTATATTGTTTTTACTGACGGAGACTGTATTCCTAGATCAGATTTTTTAGAAATTCATAATAAGCATAAAAAATTAGGGTATTTCTTATCTGGAGGATATTTCAAATTACCCATGGATATATCAAAAATCATTAAACCTTATGATATAGAATCCCAAAATTGTTTTTCTTTAAAATGGCTTAACAAATTAGGATTGCCTTTTTCATATAAAAATTTAAAACTAAATTCAAACAAATTAATCTCATCTCTTTTAAATTTTTTTTCACCAACTAAAGCGACATGGAATGGCCACAATAGTTCTGGTTGGCGTTCTGATTTGTTTTCAGTTAATGGTTTTGATGAAAGAATGAAATATGGAGGAGAAGACAGAGAATTAGGCGAACGTTTAATTAATTATGGTATAAAAACTAAGCAAATTAGATATTCCGCAATTTGTATACATCTTGATCATGAACGAAATTATGTTGATATAAATTCATGGAAAATAAATAATAAAATACGATCTATAACTAGAAAAGAGAAAAAAATTTGGACTAATTATGGAATAGAAAGAACAGATTAAATAAACAATTAGTGTTTTAAAATTTTGTGTTCACGTAATTTATTATCTAAATAAGATTTGCTTATTTCCAATATCAATAATGTATATTTACCAAAATTATAAATGGGTATTTTATTAGCTATCGATTATGGCCAGAAAAGAATAGGTATTGCTCATACAGATTCTTTTCAAAAAATAGCAAGTGGATTAATTACTTTGAGCCCAGATAAAGCATTATTATTTATTAAAAAATATGTTTCTGAAAAAGTTGTTGATGCTATAATTATTGGACAACCACTTCAAATGGATGGAAATCCTTCAATGATTGAAAGTTCAATTTTAAAGTTTATAAAGAAGTTAAAAAAAGAATTACCGGAAATTATGTTAATTCGTTTTGATGAACGTTTCACCTCCAAAATTGCTTTTAGAACTTTGATTGATTCAGGTGCTAAAAAAAATCAAATTAAAAACAAAAAATTAATCGATAAAATAAGTGCAACTATAATTTTGCAATCGTATTTAGAATCTATAAATTAATCATCATGATTTTACCAATCCTTGCCTATGGAACTTCTGTTTTAAAACAAAGAGCAAATGAAATTGATAAAAATTATATCGATTTAAATTCTATAATTAGAAATATGTGGGATACTATGTATAACGCAAATGGAGTTGGTTTAGCTGCACCTCAAATAGGTTTGTCAATACGTGTTTTTATAATTGATACTAGTTCTTATGAATATGAAGAAAATTTGGACACAAATGAGATTGAAAAATTAAAAGATTTTAAACAAGTTTTTATTAATCCCAAAATTCTTGAGCAATCTGAAAAAGAATGGATATTTAATGAGGGGTGTCTTAGTATTCCTGATATTAGGGGAGATATAAATAGAAGCCAAAGTATTAAGATTAAGTATTTTGATGAAAAATTTAATGAAAAAACTGAATCTTTTTCTGGATTAATTGCTAGGGTTATTCTTCATGAATATGATCATATAGAGGGTATTTTATTTACTGATAAATTATCACCTTTAAGAAGAAAAATTTTACAAGGTAGATTGCAAAATATTTATAAAGGTAAAATAGATACTAATTACCCCATGAGTTTTTTTAAACAAGTAAATAGAAAATAAATTTTTAAATTAATTATATGAATACCCGCCATAACCAGTTATTAGAAATAGAAAAGCTGTTAAATATTATGGATGATTTAAGAGAAAAGTGTCCTTGGGATCGAAAACAAAATTTTGAAACGCTTAGAAACCTTACCATAGAAGAAACATATGAATTATCTGAAGCTATAATAGAAAATAATTATGAAAAAATTAAAGATGAACTTGGGGATTTGTTATTGCATATTGTTTTTTATTCAAAATTAGGATCAGAAATTGATAAGTTTGACATTGGTGATATAGCTAAATCTATTTCTAAAAAACTAGTGTCTAGGCATCCTCATGTTTATGATGAACTTAAGGTTAACAATCAGAGTGATGTAAAAAAAAATTGGGAAAAAATTAAACTAAAAGAAGGTAGATTAAGTGTGCTATCTAATATTCCTACTGCTCTACCTGCTTTAATTAAAGCTTTGCGAATTCAAGAAAAGGCATCAAATGTAGGTTTTGATTGGAAAAACACTGATGATGTTTGGTTGAAAGTTAAAGAAGAAGAAAAAGAACTAATTGAAGCTATTAATAAAAAAGAATTAACCTCTATTGAGGAGGAATATGGAGATTTAATGTTTTCATTAATTAATTTTGCTCGATTTATAAATATTGATCCAGAAAAAGCAATTGAAAAAACCAACAAAAAATTTATTTCTCGTTTTAAACTAATCGAAAAAACAGCTAAGAAAAATAAAAAATCCATTGATTCTTTAGGTATGGAATATCTAGATAAAATTTGGAAAGAGTCAAAAAATAAAAGTGTTTAGCGTTTTTTTATTTTTCGCTCTTAACCATTTTATTTTTTGTGTTTTCATTTTTTGGTTTTAAAAGTTTTTTCTCAAGAGATTTTAATTTTTTTATTCTCTCATTTAGAACCTTAGACTTTTCAGAAAGTAATTTTAGTTTTTTTGTTACCTCTTTAAGCATAGGACTATCAGTGCTAGATTGACTAAAAAACTCAATATTATTTTCTAATTGATTTATCTGATTGTTAAGTGTATCTAGTGTTTTTTTATATTTTTCTATTTTGATTTTTAAATTATCGATATTAGTTTCTAAACAATACAATTCAATTATAAAATTAGTTTCATCCAAATTTTCTTTTTCTATATTAGAGTCTTTAATAATTTTTATTGATTCTTTTAAAAAGTAATTGAGTATTTTATTTTCATTGTTCTCATCTAATTTTCCAATACTCAAGATAATATCCCATTCCTTTTTTATTGACTCAACTAATGTTTTTTTATCAACTTTAATTTTATTTAGTTCTTTTATTTTGTTAAACTTATTATTGTAGATATTTTCTTCTTTTGCATTTAGCTTTTCATAACCAGATTTTAATCTTTTAAAATACAAGTTCATTTTGTCGTAAAACTCTTTATTAAGTTTTTTGGCTTGATTTTTTGGAATAAAACCTAGGTCTTTATATTCTAACTGCATATTCTTAACTCTTTGTATATAATCTTTCCAATCTTTTTTTTCTAAAATAGATGAAATTTCATTTATTAGTTTGGAATAATTATTTATATTTTCCCTTAATGTTTTCTTTTGATCTTTATAAAATTGATTTTTATTATAATTAAAATCTCTCCCAATTTTTCTAAAATTGTTCCAGCTTGATTTACTTTGATCTTTGATAACAGGGCCAATTTTTTTAAACTCTTCTCTTAAATCATTAAAGGTTTTTATTTTTTTTTGCCAATCTTTATGAGTACTTGGTATAGGTTTTGTTAAAGATTTTAATTGATTTAAAATATTATTTTTTGCATCTAAATTTAAACTATAATTTTGAGTAATGTTTTTTTGAAAATCTTGTCTTTTATTATGAATTAATTTAGAAGCAGCTTGAAATCTTTTCCATAACGATTCTCTTTCTTTTGGAAAAACTGGTCCTAGCTCACTCTTCCATAATCGATGTAAATTATTTAGTTCTCGACTTGCTTTATGAATATCACTTATTTTTGCCAATTTTTCTGCTTGTTCTATAATTTTTATTTTTTCTTCATAATTATGTTTGTAATCTATATCTCTAAGTTCTCGATTTATATGTAAAAAATCATAAAATCTTTCAACATGATGCTTATATGTTTCCCACAAATTGTTATTATCTATTCTTAGTGCTGGCCCTGTTTTATGCCATTTTTCTTGTAAAGATTTGAACTTTTTGTAAATCACATTAATTGATTTATCGCTTCCAATTAGTTTTTTGATTTCTTCAATTATTTCTTTTTTATGCTCACCATTAAGTTTTTTTTGAGCTTCTAAATCTTTAAAATGATTTCGTTTTATTTTACGATACTTAAATAGAATATTTTCAAATTCTATTTTTTCTTTTGATTTCAATGATAATTTGGCCTTTTCATTTTCAGTTTTTAAATGATCTTTATTTTTTATTTGTTTTTCTTTTAAAAAAAGTTTTTCGATTTTGTCAATTAAGAATTGAATATCGTTTTTATTATTATACCACTTTGGATCTTTTATTTTGGTTTTAAGTAAAATAATTGATTTATAAAGACCACCTTCATCTTTCCCTTTTTTATCTAAAACCTTTTTAATGTTTTTTGTTTTATTTGATGATTTTTTTCCTTTTTTATTTTTTCCTTCAGAATTAATTTTATAAAGAACAGATATTATATCAGCCTTTTTCATTTTTGAGATTCCCGTAATTCTGTTTTTTTTTGCCAAGGCTCTAAGATCTACAACCTTCATATTAGAAAAGTCTAAGTTTAAACTTGATTCAATTTTTGAATCAGCTTTAGATTTACCTTTTATTTTATTTATTTTTTTTGCCATAGCTTTATTAGCAAATAATTTACAAAAATTATATTATATATTATTCCATATTTTCCAAGATGCTTCAGCTTGTTCAATCAACATATTAAATCCATTTATAACTTTAGCACCTTTATCAATTCCTTTTTTTAAAAAAATTGTTGTTTTTGGGTTATATATTAAATCAAATAAGTAATGATTTTTTGTTATAAAACTGTATGGAATCTCAGGGTATTCATTTGTTTTTGGATATGTTCCAAGAGGAGTGCAATTAATTATTAATTTATTTTCATTAATAATCTTTTCATTTAATTCCTCATAACTTAATTGGTTTTTAATTGGATTTCTTGAAACGATAATTCTTTTAATTTTTTGTTTTTTTAAAACATAGTTTATAGCTTTTGATGCTCCTCCTGAACCTAATATTATTGAACTAGCAGGATTAATATTGATAAATTTGTTTAGGCTATTTTGAAAACCAACAACATCTGTGTTATCTCCTATTTTTTTACCATTTATAAGATAAACAGTATTGACTGCACCTACTTCCTCTGCAATAGGAGTTAAATCATCTAAATAAGGAATTATCTTTTCTTTGTAAGGAATTGTAACATTTAATCCACAAAGATTATTTATAACTAAAACGTTTTCAACTTCTGAGATATTTTTTAAGTCAAAATTTTCATACTTAAAATTATTATTATTTATTAATTTGAATTTTTTTTCAAAATATTTTTTTGAAAATGAATAATTTATGTCTTTTCCAATAAGTCCAAAGATTTTATAACTCATTTTTTTTACCAAATTTTTCTAAAAAAAATACGAAAGTAATTCCTAAAATAATAAATATCAAAATTAAAATTGTTTCTTTATCAAAATTGATTGGGAAGTAAAATTCTTTTTTGCCATCTAAATATTCTTTTCTCCAAGGCCATAAACTAAAAATAGATCCAGTTATAAATCCAACTATAATTGACATTGTAACTTTATAAAATTTTTTTAATAGATAGTTTAAGATGTTTACAAAAAAATATAAACCTGAAATGGAGCCTAGCCCAAAAACAATCATTACTTTAATTAAATAAATTTGCCTTTTGTTTTGTAAAATGCTGAAATCTCCCAGAAATAAATTTTGCAGCATATAATATAATGCATTAACAGAATCAACTAGTAACAACTCATAATTTCCCAATAAAATTAGTAGATATGAACCTGAAAGACCTGGTAAAACAATTCCAGAAACACTTATAATTCCAGAAAGAAATATAAAGTAGAAATTATTATTAAAGCTAAATGGTTCTGAGAAACTAATAATTATTCCAATTAAAAGTCCAATCATATAAAAAGATATTGAAAATATGTCCCATTTTTTAATTAATGGTAAAGTATAATAAATTGATGCTAAAATCATACCCAAAAAACTTCCCCAAACATATTCAGGATAGTTTTTTAATAAATAACCTAATATCAAAGACATGCTAAAGTAACTAATAATTATGCCTAAAAAAACGTTAAATAAAAAATTTCCATTTATATAATTATTTAATTTTTTAAAATTCCCAGTTAAAAGTAATTTTATAGCAATCAGGTTTATTCTTTTCAACGAGTATAATAGTTCAAAGTAAATACCTGTAAGTAAAGCTATTAAACCACCAGATACACCTGGAATTTTATTTACTGCTCCAATCGCAATTCCCTTAAGGATAAGTAATAAATTTTGAGCTCTAGTTCTTTTTTGAAACATTTGGGGTTTCTATCTTTTGAATTACAAAAACAAGTAATATACCAAAGATAAAAAACACTATTGATAAAATAATTTGAGGATCGCCTTCATATTTATTAGGAAGCACAATATTCGTAGTATAATTCTCTAATTCAGAAGTCTTAATAATTATTTTATTTTGCCATGGCCAAATATTATTAATTCCCCCTATCATAAGACCTATCAAAAATGATAACGTTTGATCATGGAATTTAATAAATAACCATTTAAATATTTTTGAAAAAATCAATAAACCAAATACAATACCTGAAACAATAATAAAAGTATTGGTGAGCACCAATTTAGCTTCAGTTAAATTTTGAAATAAAATTAAATCTATGAAAGATTTAATTGTGGATATGACCGAGGTGTAGGCACCTAAAACAATTAATATGAAGGCTCCAGAAATTCCTGGAAGTAACATTGCGCTAACAGCTAATAAGCAACTGAAAAATAAAAACACTTCATTGTTATATGTAGAAAAATTAGAATCAACTAATGAAATTTTAAAAGATAAAAGAAACCCAAGAATTAAATAAATAATCAATTTCCAGTCAGGTGAATTTATTTTCTGATTAATAAATTTTACACTAGATAATAATAAACCAATAAAGAAAGCCCATAATGGTATCGAATAATGAAGTATAAGCCAATCGATTATATATGTAAACATTATAACTCCAGTTAAGATGCCAGAAAATAAAATTGTTAGAAATTTACCGTTTATCTCTTTCCAAAAAGAGAGTATTCCATTTTTTCTTATTCCTTTTATTGAAGAAAAACTTATGCTTGATAGACTATAAATTAGATCTTCATAAACACCTAATATAAGTGCTATAGTACCACCTGATACTCCAGGGACCAAATCAGCTATACCCATAAATATTCCTTTAAAATAAAGGTTTAAAAAATTCATAGTTTATATCGTTGAAAATATGTTTTTAAATTTAAGTACAGCTTAAATTAAAAAATTCTAGTTTAATTAAAAAATGTCTTTAAGTTTTGAATAGAGACTATTACTCCAAAACTTTTTAATTAAAGTTTTGTCTAAACTATTTATATATTTTTTTGAATCACAAGTGTTTCCTAATTTTATTTCAATTACAGCTTTTCTAAATATGATTGAAGTTGCTTTTGGGTGAAGTTTTAAGGCTTTGTTAATAATACTTTGTGCTTGATTATATCTTTTAAGTATAATATTACAATCTATAAGCTTATCCCAAATTTTTATCTCTGAGTTGTTTAATTGTATAGCATTTTCAAAGTAGTAGATTGCATTATGAAACCTTTTAATTTTAAAAAGAATTTCACCACTTTTAATTATAAGAAATAGGTTGTCTCCATTTGATTCAATTCCTTTTTTAGCATATTCAAGAGCTGCTTTAAAATCTTTATTTGAATAAAAAATATCAACTATTTCAATCCAGCCTTTTTCAAATGTCGGCTCAATAGATATAGCTTTTTTTAAATATTTTATTGCCATTTGATTACTTCCCAGTATTTTATAGCAATTAGCTATTCTATTATATACATATGCACTTGGATCATTAATATTTAGAGCTATTTGATAATTTTCAATTGCTGAATTAATTTTATTAAGCTTTTCTAATATTTTTGCTTTTTCAATATATGCTCCAGTGAAAGAACTATCACTAATAATAGCAAAATCATAAGCTGATAATGCTTCTTCATATTTTTTATGATTACTATAAATTTTACCTAATTGATGCCAGGCTACTTCACAATAAGGGTCATGTTCAAGTACATTATTTAAAACATCAATAGCTCCAGATGAATCATTTAATTGTTCAAAAGCATAAAGTAAATTGTAAAGAGATTGATAATCTAAAGGATCTTTGTTTAAACACAGTTTAAAATAATTTTTAGCGGGTATAAAATCTTCTAAAATCAAATATTCCATTCCTATTAGACTCCATATTTCAATTTGATCATCCGAAAACTCTAATGCTTTTTTTAAAAAATTAATAGCTTCAAAATGTTGTTTCGATTTAGATGCAATTGTAGCTCTTTGTAAATAAACCTCTTCATGTTTGGGAGTCAATTTTTCTGCAATTTCTAATAATCTAAGAGAACATTTGTAGTTTCCTTCAAAAATTAATAATTCACTTTTGAGAAGAATTAATTCTGCATTTTGAGGATGTTGCTTCATTCCTATTTCCAAAGCACGATCAGCCAAATTGGTTTGACCATAGTCTATATAATAACGAACAATACTTTCGAATTCCTGAGCATCAAAAAAGAGAATCTCATTTGTTTTGAGCATAGCCTCAAATTTTGAAATTGGAGCAGTAAATTCATCAGGATTTAAATTTAGCATAAGATTTTATACAATAATGTCTAATTTAATTAACCTGAATAGAGTTTTTTGTTCTATGCTGTTTTTGTTTTTAACAAAATAATTAACATTATTTAATTCGTTATTTCATCTATAGCATCTAAAATTATTTTACATCCCTTATTTATTTCTTCTAAACTAATATTTAATGGTGGAGTAATTCTAACTGCCTTTTTATCCCATAATAACCAATATAAAATCAACCCTTTTTGTATGCATTTGTAAATTAACTTCTTGGGTATGGTTGTGTTTTTAAAAATTAATGCAAGCATTAATCCTTTACCATTTATCTTTATTATTGATGGATGAGTGAGTTTTTGTCTAATAATTTTTTCCTTATAATAAATTTGATTCATCAGTTTCTCTTTGAATATCACTTTTAATGTTGAAAGTGCTGAAGTTGCAATTAAAGGATTTCCTCCAAATGTTGTTATATGACCTAATTTTGGGTTTTTCTCAAATCTTTTCATCAATAAATTTGATGAACAAAATGCTCCAATTGGAAGACCCCCGCCCATCGCCTTTCCCATAACTAATATATCTGGCACTACTTCGTAGTGTTCAAAACCAAATAATTTTCCAGTTCTTCCAAATCCTGACTGAATTTCATCTAAAATAAGTAAAGCCCCTACAGATTCACATTTTTCTTTGATTTTTAAAAGATATTTTTCTTCAGGAACTATGAAACCTGCGCCCCCTTGAATAGTTTCAAGAATTACTGCAGCTGTTTTATTTGTAATTAGACTTAAATCATCTTCTTTGTTGAAATTTATAAACTTAGCCCCTGGAACTAAAGGATAATATCCTTTTTTTTGGGATTTTTTTCCTGTTATACTTAATGATCCATGGGTGCTCCCATGATAAGAGTTATATGCTGCAATTATTTCATTTCTTCCTGTAGCCTTTTTTGATAGTTTTAAAGCTCCTTCAATTGCTTCTGTCCCAGAGTTAGTTAAATAAATTACTTCCAAATTTTCTGGTAAATATTTGATTATATTTTTACATAATTCAACTGCAGGTTCCTGTGCAAATTCTCCATAAACCATTACATGCATATATTTATTAAGTTGGCTTTTTATACTCTTTATTACATCTGGATGTAAGTGACCTATATTACATGCAGAAACTCCTGAGACAAAATCAAGATATTTTTTCCCATGTTTATCCCAAATAAAACTGCCTTTTGCTTTTTCTATTTCTAATCCAATAGGCCTATCAGATGTTTTTGCTTGATATTTTAAAAAATCATTTAACATGAACTATTTATATTCAAATTCTTCAAAAAACAAACTAGGGGTTTCAATATCTTTAATTTTCGGAAGTAAAATTTTTTGATCAGTTTTACTAAATAAATCATTCTTGTTTTTTGGTTTTTCTTTAAGACGCCATATAAAACCTTTTAATTTTCTATCGTTAGGGTCAATTTCTTCTTCAGGAAAAACCTCACCAGATGGACTTATATGAAAAGTTATATCAGATATTTCATTATTTACCATTATCATATTTAAAGAACTACAAATTGTCTTATCAATACCTATCAGTTCACTGTTTTCATCTGAATACAAATAATATATTACTTGCGTATTTTTAATAACTTCAATATTATTTAATTTTCCTTCAACAAAATCACCATTTAGAATTCCTCCTTTTATTTGATTGAAACCATCATTACTCAAGCTGTCTTTTTCAATAACAAATGCATCACCTATGATTTTCAAAGAATCAAGCTTTTTTGTTTTTAAATCTGTTAAAAGAAATATCTCATCACCAGTCATTTGACTATCTCCAAACCATAGAATAGGGTTCCTTTTGTTTTTTTCTTCTTCAGTAAATAATTGATTTTCTTTTTTTGTAAATGGCTTTTTAATTAATTCAATATTTCCAGTCTTTTGATCCAAAAATAATGAGTCAGATTTTCCTCTAATATCAGATTTAAATATCCTGACATCATAAAAGCCCTTTAAAAGTCTATTTTCTTCTGGACCAATTGCAATAAGTGTATCTGCGTGTATGTATAGTGAATCATTTTCTATAATATTCAAAGAAACAGCTCGTTTTGTAATTATAGCAGAATCTTTTGCTTTAAAAACTTCTCCATAATGGCCATATATAATTGAATTGTTTAGTGTGTCCTTGATACTTATTCTATTTGTAGCAGAAGCATATTCTTTATTTTTTTCAAAATAAAGACTATCTCCTAAAATAATTTTTCCATCATAATTAATTTTTGCATTTTTTTGAAAATTACCTTTTTGATTTTTTAAATCATAAAAACCTGTTTCTGAATAAATCATATAATCATTTCCTTTGATATGAGATGGCCCATAGAGGTATGCATGATCTAGGTCAGAATAATAGTCTAGTTTTTCAGCTATAACAATATATTTAGGATTATTAATATTAACATTAGAAGTAAATCTGTATTTATTTTCTTCCATAAAAAATGTTCCCTTATTTGATGTTAATATTGTTGTGCTATCTATTATTTTACTATACGTTTTGTAAAAACCAATTTGTCTTTTTCTGTCTAAATAAAGAGTATCTGTCTCTAAAGACATATCTGGACGTTTTACATAAACATTACCCCAAGCTTTTGCTTTTCTTGAGTTCCCATCATATTCCAGTTTAGAACATGTAATTTTAAGACTATCTCCTTGAGAAAACACTACATTACCCTCAGCTTTAAAAAAATTTTTCTTTCCGTAAAAAAAGGCTCTATCAGAAATAATAATTGCACCTTCATGAAAAAGATCTACACGTATATTTTTATCTTTCAACAATATATTTGCTCCAGGGTATAGGTTTTCATCTTGCTGAGAACTTCCTGCCTTTCTTATTTCAATAATTTTTGTAGGTTGACCATTCAGTATAAAACTTACAAGAATATTGATGATGAAAAAAATAAATGTTCGATTCAAAAAAAAAAATTTAAATCAATTTACATAAATTGTTTGCTTTCTATCTGGTCCTAAAGAAATTATTTTAATAGGAGTTTCTAAAGCTTCCTCTATAAAGGCAATGTAATTTTTCAATGAGATAGGTAAAGAATTAGGGTTATTTATCTCAGTTATTTCATCCATCCATCCATCTAACTCTTTATAAACAGGTTCAATACCATTAATTCCAGAATCATAAGGAAAGTGATTAATAATTTTGCCATCTGAAGTTTTATATGATACACAAGCATATATCTTTTCAAATCCTGAAAGCACATCTGCCTTCATCATTATTAATTTTGTCACTCCATTTATTTCTATTGCATATTTTAATGCTACTAAATCTATCCATCCACATCTTCTTTTTCTTCCAGTAGTAGACCCAAATTCTTTTCCAATATTAGCTAAACGTTCACCATCTTTATTGTTTAACTCTGTAGGGAATGGACCACTTCCAACTCTAGTTACATATGCTTTAAATACACCAAAAACATCATTTATTTTATTTGGCGCTATTCCTAGTCCTGTACAAGCACCTGCTGCTGTGGTATTTGAAGATGTAACATATGGATAAGTTCCAAAATCAATATCTAGAAGAGAACCTTGAGCTCCCTCAGCTAAAACCTTTTTTCCTTTTTTTAATGAATCATTAATAAAATACTCACTGTCTACAATTTGACACAGTTTTAATGAATTTAATGATTTAAAAAATTCATCTTCCAAAGCTTTAAGATTAAAATCAATTTTAGAATTAAAATAATTAAGCATTTTTAAATGCTTTTTGGAAAGAGTAGAATATTTTTCTTTCCAATTAGGTTGTGAAATATCCCCAACCCTTATCCCATTCCTTCCAGTTTTATCCATATATGTAGGACCTATTCCTTTTAATGTAGAACCAATTTTCCCTTTTCCCTTAGATTTTTCTGATGCTGCATCTAATAATCTATGAGTTGGAAGTATAAGGTGAGCCTTTTTTGAAAGTAAAAGTTTACTTGAAAAATCAATATTGTAAGATTTTAAATTTTCAATTTCTTTTTTAAAAATGACTGGATCAATAACAACTCCATTTCCAATAACATTTAATGCATCAGAGTGGAAAATTCCAGAAGGAATTGTATGTAAGATGTGTTTATTTCCATCAAACTTAAGTGTATGTCCCGCATTAGGACCTCCTTGAAAACGAGCTATAATATCATATGATTTTGTCAATACATCAACTATCTTTCCTTTTCCTTCGTCACCCCATTGTAGGCCGAGTATCAAATCAACAATCATTTTTCTAATTTCTTATACTTTTTTTTTAGTCCCGTAGAAATACAAAGAGTGGTTATGAATGTTAATGTCAAATATTTCTTCAATTGTCTTTTTTATCTGTTGAATCCTAGGGTCACAAAATTCCTTAACCTCTCCTGAATCAGTATATATTATATGGTCGTGTTGTTTGTCAAAATATGATTTTTCATATTGAGCATGAGCATTACCGAATTGATGTTTTCTAACTAAACCACATTCTAAAAGCAACTCAATTGTATTATAAAGTGTAGCTCTACTAACTCTATATTTTTTGTTTTTCATTTTTATATAAAGAGACTCAATATCAAAATGCTCTTGATTTGCATATATTTCATATAAAATAGCAAATCGTTCAGGAGTTTTTCTGTGATTTTTTAGATTAAGAAACTTTATAAAAACTTCTTTTACTATATCTTGTTGTGAGTTGGATTCCGGCATATTTTTCAAATATATGAGTTTTATTTGTTATTCTCTTTTAACCTTCTCTATTCCTTTCATTTTTTGTAAATTCTTAACAAGTTTATTCAAAATAGTTTTATTACGAACGTTAACACCTATACTACCAGTAAAGACACCATCATCTGCTTCAAAATTAATTTTAATTATGTTAACTCCCATGTTTGCAGATATTAATCTAGTTACATCATTTATTACACCTATATTATCTATACCTGTAACTTTAAGATTAGCTGTAAATATATCATTCAATGAATTAACCCATTTAGCACTAATAATTCTGTAAGCAAATTTTGATTGTAAAGACAATGCGTTTGCACATTCTTTTTTATGAACCTTCACTCCTTCATTAATAGTTATAAATCCAAAAACTTGATCGCCAGGTATTGGGTTACAACATGATGATATTTTATATTGCAAAATTTGTTGGTCTTTTCCGAAAACTATTTTGTCAACACTAGTATCTATTTTATTAGAAGAAAGAACTGATTTAGTTGATTTAAGCTTTTCTTTGAAAAAACTTAAAAATCTATTGTTATAGTCTGAAGAAAAGTCTCTAATTCTTCCGCTATCAATTGTGCCAATTCCAACTTGATGAAAAAGATCCAAACTGGAATTAATTTTATAAAATTTCTGCATTCGAATTAAAAGCTTATCATCTAACTTAATTTTAAGTTGCTTTAATTTTCTTTTCAAGATTTCTTCGCCATCTCTTGCAATCCTTTTCTTTTCATCATTTAGTGAAGATTTTATTTTTGTTCTTGCTCTAGTTGTAATAACAAAATCTAACCAAGAGATATTTGGTTTTGTTGCTTCTGAGGTAATTATTTCAACTTGATCTCCACTTTTTAGTACTTTACTAAGTGGTACAAGTTTTTGATTTACTCTTACACCTCTTGTCTTAATTCCTATATCAGTATGTATATTAAATGCAAAGTCAAGTGCAGTTGAGCCTTTTGGAATTGATTTTAAATCCCCTTTTGGTGTAAAAACAAAAATTTCTTCTGAATATAAACTTAATTTAAAATCATCAACAAAATCCAATGCATTTACACTATTATCTTTTAAAACTTCTTGGAGTCTATCTAACCAATCTTCTATTCCAATATCTTTTTGACTTTTAATTTTGTATTTGTGATGAGCAGCATATCCTTTTTCAGCTATTTCATGCATTCTTTCCGATCTAATTTGTACTTCGACCCACTGATTGTCTGGCCCACTTACAGTAATATGTAGAGCTTCATATCCAGTAGACTTTGGAGCTGTTATCCAATCTCTATGTCTAGTTGGATTAGCAATAAAATGATCCGTTATTATTGAATAAATTTTCCAAGCGATAAATTTCTCCTCTTTTCTATTTGCACTATATACTATCCTGACTGCAAATTTATCAAATACATCATCAAATGAAATTGATTGATTTTGCATTTTAGTGTGGATCGAATATATAGATTTACTTCTACCTTTGATAGAATATTTAAACTTTTCCTTATTTAAAGTATGTCTAATCATTGAAGAAAACTTCTCTATATATAAATCTTGCTTATCTTGACTTTTTTCTATTTTATTTTTTATAAAATTATATCTCTTTTTATCTGTATATTTTAAACCTAGATCTTCAAGTTCTGATTTAATGTTATAAAGACCAATTCTATGTGCAAGTGGAGCATATATAAAAAGAGTTTCTGATGCAATTTTTTCTTGCTTTTGCTTACTTAGACCTTTAAGAGTTCTCATATTATGCAATCTATCAGCAATTTTTATGATTATTACTCTAATGTCATCGTTTAAAGTGAGTAACATTTTTCTAAAGTTTTCTGCTTGTATAGAATCATATTTGTCTCTTTTCAAGCTAGAAATTTTTGTCAATCCAACAACAATTTTAGCTATAGTTTTTCCAAATAAACCTTCAATTTGATCAATTTTATATTCAGTATCTTCAATAAGATCATGCAGTAATGCTGCAGCAATTGAAGTTGCATCTAAACCTATTTGATTAGCAACAATTTTAGCTACTCTAATTGGGTGGAAAACATATGCTTCGCCTGATTTTCTTCTTTGATTTCTATGACCATTAACAGACGTATCAAAAGCTAAACGAATTAATTTTTTATCATTTTTATTCAAACTTTGATAACTTGTTCTCAATAGTTCTTTATACTGTTGAGCAATTTCTTTATTTTCTGTTATTTCATTTACAAGCATGATAACATGAAGTTACTTTATTCTTTTGTTAAGACCAAAGATTTTTAACTGTGCGTTGACTGATTTAAAATTAAAGCTGCTGCAACGGATACATTTAAAGAATCTATATTGTTTTTCATTGGAATCTTGATAATTTCAGATGAATTAGATATCCAATTTTCACTTAGACCATTTGATTCATTTCCAACAATAATTGCAAAGGGTTTTTTGTAAAGAATTTTATTATATAGTCTTGATTCTTTATTTAAAGCTGTTGAAATTATTTGAATTTTATTTTTTTTTAAATATTTAATAACAGCTTCTGAATCAGAAATAAAAACTGGAATTGAAAAAACACCCCCCAAACTGGATCTTATTACATTAGGATGATAGATATCAGATTTTTGATTTGTCAAAATAAAAGCAGAAATATCTAAAGCAGCTGAAGTTCTTAATAGTGCTCCAATATTACCTGGTTTCTCTAGGGATTCTGCTATCAAATAAATTCCATTATTATTTGTCTTTAAATCGTCTAAATTATGAGTTTTGGAATTACCAACTCCAATAAATTTTTCACTTCCAGATCGAATGGTTATTTTATTAAACAGATCAGATGATACAGAAACAAAACTTGAAATTTGTTTGCCAAATTTTTTAAATGAGTTATGGTGATCTTTAACAAATAAAATAAATTTAAAAGTATAGCCAGCCATCAAAGCTCTTTTAATTTCTCTTTTGCCCTCAACCACAAAAGATTTTTGCTTTTTTCGCTCTCTAGATTTTTTTTGTAATAATAATAGATTTTTGATTATAGGGTTTTGGATACTAGAAATATAATTCACTACATGTATATAATAATTTTAACAATATTTTTTATTTACCTATTTTCAGAAAATTTTTCTGAGTAGCGTTTCCATAATTTGGTTTGGTGTGTTTCTAAACTTATTTCTCTACCACTTATGAAAGCATGACTTAAAATGTTTGTTCGCATATCCAATGCATCTCCTTCGGATATTATTAAAGTTGCATCTTTCCCAACCTCTAGAGTACCTAATCGATTATCAACACCTAAAATTATTGCTGGATTTATTGTTATCATTTCAAGAGCTTTTTCTTTGGGAATACCATATGCTGAAAAGGTACCAGCATAAAAAGGTAAATTTCTAGTATTCATTCTTTCCATTTGACCACTTAAATCAATACTAACTATTATATCATTATCAATCAATATTTTTGCCAATTTAAAAGGTAATTTAGGGTCTTGATCTTCATTATTTGGTAATCTATGTGGTTTAGATAAAATTACATGAACATTATGTTTTTTTAATAAATCAATTTGGTGAATAGACTCTTTTGCATTAACCAAAACAATTTTTTTAATCTTTTTGTTTACTAAAAAATTAATTCCATCAACTATTTGTTTTTCTAAATCAGCATGGAGATAAATAGTTTTAGATCCATCAAAGGCGCCTTGCATAGCAGAATAAGGTAGATTTTTTGGCATTATATTATTTGAATATGCTTTAGATTCTTCAAAGAAGTTCTCAATTTCTGATATTGAATTTGCATATTCCTTATTGGGTTTTAATGACGAATCTTCACCTAGCCACCATCGACCTCTTGAATAAGGTTCAGGCCAATTTAAATGAATACCTTCATCAGCTTTTAAAATTGCATCTTCCCAGTTCCAAGCATCAAGCTGCATTATTGAAGAAGTCCCTGAAATATAACCACCCCTAGGAACT
>TARA_B100000686_G_scaffold179677_1_pt1 | contig 18595 bp, 13 predicted proteins | sample TARA_B100000686 | Tara Oceans TARA_B100000686 (sample SAMEA2622733) | marine metagenome | biome: marine biome (ENVO:00000447); feature: marine epipelagic mixed layer (ENVO:xxxxxxxxx); material: "saline water (ENVO:00002010), including plankton (ENVO:xxxxxxxx)" | depth 150 m
TCTAACACTTGTAATTTATAATCATTCTGAACTAAACTTTCTGTATCTACTATAAGATTATTATCAACAATATTTCTTTGAACTGAATTAATAATTCTTCTGATATCAGGATAACTTGAATTTACCATTGTAACGATATCATTATTATCATATGTTACACCTTCTGTATTTAGAATATTTGATGTGTGAACTGCTACCTCTTTCTTTGAAGGTGGAATAATCTGATAAGATTGACAACGACTTTGTATCGGGTCAATAATTCTTTCCACAAAATTACAAGTTAGAATAAACCTACAATGTTTTGAAAATGTTTCCATAAGATTACGAAGTGCAGCTTGTGCGTTTGGTGTTAAGAAATCACACTCATCTAATATAATAACCTTTAAATCTTTGAAACCTACTGATGAAGCGAATACTTTAATCTTATTTCTCACAGTTTCTACATTATTCTCATCAGATGCATTAATATACATTTGGTCACAATCAATATTACTAACCAATAGTTTCGCTAATGTAGTTTTACCTGTTCCTGCTTTTCCGTGTAATAACAAATGTGGAATATCACCAGTATTGATGTATTTACTCACTTTTGTTTTTAAATGTTCATTACCAATATAGTTTTCTAAACTAACTGGTCTATATTTCTCCACAAATAATGTGTGCTCTCTGTTCTGATTCATCATATCTTTTCTCCTAAAACCAATCGTGTTTTTTAACTACAACCTTATCCGATTTTTGTTTTGGTTTCAGTTGTAACTTAACACTTTTTGTTAACAAAGTCAAGTCTTTTTTTAAGTTATCTGGAATAGAATAACTTACATAAGGACTTTTGTAATTGTCTTTTACTCCTATTTCTAATAAATATCTACGAATATATTGCCATACCGAATTTAATTTAATATTTGGTTGAACTTGTTCAATAATGTCATTTTTAAAATTAATACCATTTTCAATACAATATAACCAATTATGTGCATCTTTAGGAATATGTTTTCTTTCCTTTGAAAGTATACTATTAATCTCTGTTAATAGATTTTCTTCAAATATTTTATCATAATTTGGTAATTCCCATTTAAATTCAGTTGGTAAATTTTTTAATTTATACTGAAAATCCTCTTTTGTTTTAAAAAACAATGGATAATCATCACCAACAACTTTTCTCATAGCTGGGTGGTCATAGATTAAAACTGGTTTGTCTAATGATAATCCGTCTTGTATTGATAAATTCCAAGTCGCATAACTATCAACAAAACAAACACTACAAAGAGAATTTTCAAGTAAGTATCTATATTTTGGTCTACTCAATCCTTGAGCTGTATATTCTTTTGGTGCTTTTGAATCTGTGCACCAAACATTATAATCTAACCCTTCCATATATTCTTCAAAACGATTTACACCCGTTGATTTAGCCCATCTGTGATTAAATACTATTGTATTTGAAATATCTCTTTTTAGTGGAACTGAATCTGGAAACTTATCATTTGATAATGGAAAAGTTAATGTTTTATCTTTTACATATTCTGTATTTAATTTAGTTGATTGATTTGTAACATAATTCTTTTCTAACCATTTAGAAGAAATATCTGTATGAAAGAACGCTTTATCAGATTGTTGTATCGCTTCTAATTGTCTTAAATAAGAAGGCGGTATTGCTGATGAAGAACGACTTTGTGAACAATCTACCCAATGGAAGAATATGAAACGAGCCATATTTTGTCCATATCTTTTATCATTAAACGATACTAATATATTGTATAGTTTTTCTGGTTGATGACAAAATACAAAATCAAAATCCATAAAACGAAAATCAAATAGATTTCTAAAAGATGCTCCGTCAAAGTGTGAACGATTTGATAAAACATCTCTTGGATATTTGAAAGGAATAAGCGTAACATTTTCCCTATCATCAGGAATATTGTGTTTTTCTGGAACAACAATATAATGATGACACTTTGGTAAAAATTTTACCGTCTTTTCCAATACCTTATAGTTAGAGTCGAACTCGTGCTGAAATACGCCACTACTATTAAATCTAACTGGGGATTGGAAGTGAAGTATTCTTAATCCCTCTGGTTGTTTCATATTAATTTACATTTTGAACTGCAACAAGATAATATGTTGATTCATAATCATTAACATTAAACTTAATTCTTGCTAATCCTTCAGAACTAACTTCTAATACCGCAGATTCACATTCCTTGTTTGCTTCTAATACATCTTTAAATAGATTTGCATTGAAAGATATATTATCAATTGTGTTATCAGTTTGATTTTCAACAGGAACTGCTACACGATTAGTTGCAATAGATGAATAACCTATTACTACTTCTGTTTTATCACCAGAAATCACTGTAAATGATTCTGTATCTGGTAGTGCTCCTTTACCTGAAATAAACTTATTAATGAAAGTTTTATCTACATTTAATAGTAATTCAAATTCAGGGATTTGTTTTAATTGTGGTGGTTGATTAATTACTGAAAGGTCTGATAACATATACCTTACACTTGCTCCACTATCTTTAGCATCTAATGAAATTGCTTTCTCATCTGCTTTTACTAATCCTATTGAAATATCACTATCTAATACTGATAGCATTTTCAATAGAATATCAGTTGTATAAACACCAAACTCAGCTTCTGTTATAGCGTAGTTGTTTAATTTAACTTCACCTAATAGAGATTTATCACCCGAAACAAATCGTGTTGACAAACCATTTCCATCAGAACTAACTGCTACTGAATTTACATTACCACTCAGGTAATATTTGTTTATGAACTTAACTAACTTACTTTTATCCATTGTTATAACTCCTTATTGTATAACCTTTTATTTATTAATAAATATCATTTTGTATTCTCAAAATCAAAAAAACTTTTCAATTGTGGAACTTTTATCCATTGGTAAACTCCACATTAAACTTTCGTAAAACATTGCTATTTTTTTCTCTAATGCTTTCTCATACATTTTTTCATAATCTGCATAATCTTTTATAAACTTAATAACTTTTGGTGAATCTTCGTGTCCTTTAAACGCAATAGTTTCCATACCAATAGGATTATTCTTTAAATAAATCCATTTAATCTTATCTCCGTCTGAAATATACTGATACTTTTTGTCATCACCAAAATATCTTAACAAATCATTGTGATTAATTGATGATTTTACATGCACAGGTGTTCCCTTTTTATATGGTGTAATAACTGCTTTCTTATCACTCGTTGTAAATGAATTTCTTTTACTTGTTTCAATAAACTTTGTTAATTTCTTTACACCAGTAGGCATTGCAATTTCATCATAATGTTTTGTTAATAAATCTCTTTTAAATGTCAATATTCTTTCATCAATTTTATCCTTTGGAACACTCAATAAAATATCCTCTAAAACTTCTTTCATCAAACTTCTCATAGCGTTTGGAAAGTTAGAACGAATAGTATCTAATCCCTTTACCATTGTTTTATTGACTTTAACACCATTGTCATTAATAATTTTCATACCATATCTTTTTTTGGTAATGAATAATCCTGATTTAGCAATCAACTCTTGTTTAATTTCAAACTGATGTTCCCCTCTTATATTACAAAATCTTTGTGCGAAATAATCATAACCAAGATTGATATACTTTTGAACTTCTGAAGCAATCTCTAAAATTCTTTGAGTTATCATAACTTCACTTAATTGTTCATTTGGAAATCTCTTTTCAATCAAAGGTATAGCAGAATAGAAAACTGAATCTGTATCAATATAAATACAATAATCTTTATCATCACCCAATTCTTTATTATAGAAGTTATTTGCTATTTTCTTTGTGAATTTAATTAAAGATTGTCCTGTTGTTGTAACGGCTGTTGCATTATCTGTATCATAAAATCTAAATACTGATAATCCTAATACACCATAAATAGAATTTAGTAGAACCTTTTGTAGATATTGTCTTCTATTAAAGTAATTATATTTATCATCATCACCTTCGTCAGAAAACTTCTTCGCTAACTTTCTATATTCAACTCTTTGTTCAAACCATTTTGTTAGAATAGCCGGAATTAATCCTACTTTATCTGTTCTATAAATTACACCATTTGATGCTATAGAAACTGGATTTTCATCAATAAAATCTTTTAATTCATTTTCGTCAAACTTTCCTCTAACCTTTTCGTCTCTCATTAAAGTATAAGTTTTTTTACCACCCTTAATAAAGTCTTCAGCATTCCAATTTTCTAATTTACCAATCTTTGTTTCTGGAGAAATGTTTAATGTTCTCATAACTGAAGGATACATTGAAGTTACATCTAAATCATACACCCAATCGTGTTTTCCGCGTTGTGGGTCTTGGACATATGCTCCTTCAAACATATCTTGTCCCATTAACTTTCTTCCGTCTCGTCTTTTATCAGGTGCTATTAATCCAACTTTCTTACAATATACCAATATCGCTCCCTCAATATATCGTGATGACCAGTATATTTCTTCGTAAGGACAATGACCAATATGACATATACCACGAGCAATATCAATATAATCTAACTTATCGTCTAATCTTTTAATTAGTCTAACATCTTGAACATTATAGTCAATAAACTTTTGTATGTCTTGTTCATATAAATCATTTAAAGTTCCCTCATACTCAACTTTCTTTTCACCAAGTTCGTGTTCTGCTATCGCATCTAAACGATAAGATTGTCTTTGTGAAAATGTTAAATTTTTATAAAGTCGTAGATAGTCTAATGATGATACACCAGCAATTTCATACTTACCTGAAATAGTATTTAGTCTAATTTCTTTTATTGGTGATAAAAACTTTGCTATATGTTCATTTAAAACTTTTTCTGCTCTATGATATAAATAAGGAATATCAAATGTATCTGTGTTCCAACCACTTAATATTGTTGGTTGTATTTCTATATACTTATCAAAAAACTTTTGTAATAAATCTTCTTCTGTGGAAAAAACTTCTACGATTAAATCATCTTTTTCATAACCTTCAACTCTACCCTTTTCATCTAATACATAACAATAATACTGATTCATTGTATCTTCATAAAAAGCTATTGAAGTTATTTTATTTGGAGCTGTATCTGGACTTGGAAATCCGTCTGTTACTTCTACCTCAATATCAAAATACATTCTTGTGTGTCCAAGAGATATTTCATCAGAATCATAATATAAATCTACGAGAGTTCTAATCTCTGGAACGACATCACTTTCAAATGTTTCCATATCTCTATCAAATCTAAAAACTTTCTTTAATCTATCTCCATAAATGGAAGTATGCATTCCTTGACTATCTTTTACATAAGCATATCTCTTATAAGGCATAGAATAATACCCTTTGGTGTCATCCCAAATGTGAATTTTTCTTTTCTCTTTATCGTAGTAGATGTTCTGATACATTTAGCTGTAATAACCTATCGTTTCATATATAAATATAATAATAATTTTTGTTAATGTCAAGTTTTTTTTTATAGGGGGTGGAAAAATCCACCCCCCATATAATTAGAAGTTAATAGTTAATCCAATGTTTGCGTATCTTGGTGTTCCTAAAAATACCTCAGCGTTATGAGCTAAGTGTTCTTTAGTTCCCCAAGAGTTGTATTGACTATTATCTACTGCGTCTTGAACATAAACTTCATCAAGAACATTAAATATGTGTCCTGTTAACATCATATCAAGTCCTTTGATTGTTGGAAGTTTATAAGACATATGTAAATCAAGTTTTGAGTAGCCAGGAGCTTCCCATACTTGACTTCTGTCTGCATCATCATTAGTCCCGTCAAATTCACGAGCTGATGGTGACCAATCAGAATAGTTCTTATCATATGTTTTGTGTATTGCTTGTAAACTTAAACCTTTAACTGGTTTTAGAGTTACTCCTAATACATATGCTGTTTGTGGCATATCACCTACATACAATCCGTCAAGTGCATATGCATATTCGGTTGTTTGGAATCCAACAGCTTGTCCTTCGGAATTATATTCAGTTTCTTGATATGTTCCGTCAGCATCTCCGTCAAATTTCCAATTACCAAATGAAGCTACAAACATCAAGTCTAACATATCGTTTACCATATAGTTAGTTTCAAGTTCTAAACCTTGATGTTTTTGATTAACACCTGTTAGGAAGATAATGTCTGTATCACCAGATGAACCTTGACCAGTTGTTACTGATTTAGTCAAGTTTCTATCTTGCCAATCTGTGTTATAAGCACTTGCATTTAATCCAAGTTTACCGAATCTGTAATTAACACCAAACTCATTGTGTAAGAATTTTTCATTACTCGGGTCTGATGCAACCGTTCCGTCATAGTAGATTACATTGTCCATAATAGGTGCTTTTTCAACTAAACCTGTGTTGAAAAACACTTTCATATCATCATTGATATTGAACATTGCTCCACCTTTAACTTGCATTGTTGAGATTGGGTCTGCTTTGATGACTTCATTTTCTACTGTGAAGTGGTCTTGATAAGAGTATTCAATTTGAGATACTCCACCCATACCATATACATTCATCTTGTCAGTTGTGTAATTTGCTTGAACAAATCCACCTAACCAATCTACTGTTGTTTCGTTGTGGTATGCGATTATGTCACCAAGTTTGACAACTTTACCTTCTGGTTCATTGTCATCTGCATAGTCAACATAATAATCACCACCTAATAAATCACGAACTTCTCTTGCGTGTTCGATTCCAGCTGTTCTCCAATCAAGTCCTACTTGCATTTCTAAATCATCAGTTACATTAAAGTTTAATTTAGAAATCAAACCATATGTATCTTGTCTGTTGATAGAATTACGAAGTATTCCTGTTGAACGATTTTCAGTAGTAGAAAAGTTTTCATCAATGTTATCAGAATTTTGTGCTATTTCAGCATTCCAATCCCAAGTCCACGGTGAACTTCTATACCATTTATTACCTTCAACTGCTGGAACTCTACTTACACTTCCGTAAGTTCCTGTTCCACCACCAGAACCACCACTCCAATAAAGAACTGATGAAAGTTTCATCTTGTCATTTATGTTTAAGAAATGATTTAAGTTTACTAATGGTTTATGGAAAAAGTTCTCTCTTTCGTTTAAGAAAGTAGAACTATATCTATTAGTTGTGTTCGCTCCATACATATACCAATATTGTTGACCAGTATATGAAGGGTCAATAGGTGCGACATTTTGATTGAACAATCTACCAGCTTCAGTTTCAAACTTATTACCCTCTGCGAAAGCATCTGTGTCATATCCATCGATATCACCTGCTAACTCTTGTGAGTAAGTAGCTATATTCTGTTTGTATAGATTCTGTCCGTGTCGTTGTGGGGCACCGATTGCATAAAGTTCGAGTCTTTGGTCATTACTTATGGCATAACTTGCACCCAAGTTATATGCCCAAGCGTCTGTCCAAGTCCCATCGATTAATCCATCACCTGTTTTACGAACAATTGTTCCACTTAAAGCTAACTTGTCATTAAGAATTAGACCAGTATTATAATTGAAAGTAGTTTTTAAAAAACCACCTTCACCAGCTTCTTGTTTGAACTTTCCGCCTTTTTCAAAGGCAGTTGGGTCAGTTAAGACATTCATTGTTCCACCGATTGATGGCGTAGCTAAATTTACTGCTGATAGTCCTCTTTGAACTTGAATTGAAGCGGCTGTATCACCAACTCCATCCCAATTGGACCAGTAAACCCAACCATTTTCCATATCATTTTGTGGAACTCCGTTTATCATAACTGCGATGTTTCGTTGATTGAAACCACGAATGTTGATACGAGCATCACCCGCACCACCACCTTGTTGAGTTGCATATACACTTGGTGTTGTGTTAAGAATCATTGGAACATCTTGAGAACCTAATCTCAATTCCATTTCTTCTTTACTAACATTAGTGAAAGCAACTGGTGTGTTATCAGATGCTCTTGAAGCTAATACTTCAACATCTGATAATGTAACAACACCAACTTCTAAAACGAAGTGAGTCATTACATCTTCATCACCAACAACAATTGATTTTGTTATTGGTTCATACCCTATGAAAGAAGCTGTTAAGTCGTATGTTCCTGCTGGCACATTTAATATTGCGTAGGCACCCTCTTGATTAGCGGTGTCACCCAATTCTGTTCCAACAAGGACTACATTAGCCCCTTCAAGTGGCGTTGAGTTAGTATCATATACAGTTCCCATTGCGGTTTGTGAGAACAATCCGGTGGTTACCATAAACAATACTATAAGATTACGAATATTCATAATCGTTTCTCCTTGTTTGTTACTGTGACTGACACATTTTTATACTGGTGTGTCCTTATCCAGTTAAGAAAATTATTTTTCCTCTACACTTAAACCAGGTAATTCACAAGAATCATTATTACAAAACTTATCAACTTCTGCTTCTTCGTTTTTAATAACTCCAAATGATAATTTACCTAATTTGTTAATCTGTTTATTGTATTCTTTCTCGTCAATCGCTTCATACGGCATCTGTTTGTATGCTCCATAGTCGTGTCTTGGAAGTAATGAAATACCTTTTAACTGGTATTGAAAATATTTTAGGACATGCGGGATTTGTGCTCCCTCTGTTTCGGGGTCAAATGTCACGGTACAACTGACTTGGTTATCTGCCCAATGTCGTTGCATAAATGCTGCTAATGAGAATTGTTCCCATATTGTTAGTTCACTTGCTGTTGCGATTCCTTCTCCAACATCTACTGGTATTTCTACCACCAATGTAGAGTCTTCTGAACCAAAGGCTGGTTCTATTTTGTATCCTGCTTTCTTTAATGGTTCAACTAATTCTGAATTAACTGATATTCTAATTCGTCTTATATAAAAACGACTTTCAGGATAATGTAATCCTGGTGTTGAACCTGCTAACAATGACACGGTTCCACTTGGTTTTACTGAAGTAGTTTTGATTGACTTTGGAATAGCTAACCAATCTGAATAACTTCTATCCCATCTTTGTATTGTATCATAACCTTCTTCTAACCAAGTTCTTAATTCGTGTAAACCACGATTTGTAATAAATTGTGCGATACCACTTACCGAACAACCTATTCTTCTATTTCTCAACATTACACGATTGGTATCTGACCAATGTGTTCTACCTAATGTGACAGTTTTTGCATATAAATAAGCAAATTTTAAAGTTCTTTTATAATCCTCTAATGAATCGTGATTGTCTGGAAATGTCTCTACTAAACAACATAACTCATATGATTCTAATGATTGTTCCAAACAAGGATTACCACCCATTACTCTATGGTCTTTATCATCTCCACCATTTTTCATACGAGAATAATGTCTCATATTTTCCAACCAAGCTAAACCTGGTTCTCCATTATCTACGATTCTTTTTGATACTTCTGTATAATCCATACCAAGTTCTGCAAATATTGAGTTGTTTGATGTCCAACCATATTGTTCTCTATGTTTATTAACTTTATAATTCTTTAAATCTAAATATTCTTCAGAGTCGGGGTCTCCAAATACAATTTCTGCTGTTCGTCTAACATTACCTGCTACAACACATTTACCGATTAAATTCATAATATCTACAATGGTTGTTATTGTGATTGGATTACCACTATTACCCTCTAATACTTTTTTAATATCTTTGTGAACTTCCTCTAACGGGTCTGGACCAGATGATACACCACCAAATCCTTTAATTGGCTCTCCCTCTGACCTAATTAGACTATAATCAAATTCTACTTCATTTGTTCCGTGAAAATAACTCTCTAATAATAATTTAAGTGATTTAACCCAACCTTCTCTTGTATCTGGTATTTGATATGTAGTTATTTTTCTATCTTTATTAATACCTTTAACAAGTATTTCACCAGCACCTTTTGTATCGAAACCAACACCAACACCTAACATTGATGCATCCATTAAGAAACAAAATGGTTTTGCGTAATCTTCTTTAATTGTTTTTGTGGACACGAACGCACAATTATTTAATGCCGCATACAATTTCTTTTTCTCTGTGATTGCTGTTCCCATAGCCCATAAACCACGACCAGGCGGTAAGAACTTCATATTGAAAATTCTATCATACATTTCTTGTGCTGACTTTTGTGCTTGCCAAGGATTCCAACCTAATTGGTGAGAGTCAATCCACTTTTTCTGCATTGAATATGTTCCCTCTACAACTCGTCTAACGGTTTCCCACCATCTCTCATTTTTCCCATTCTCTTTGATTCTTGAATAGGTTCTCATATAAACTAATTCACCTAATCCGTTGAAACCGAAAGGTGGCTTTTTTCTTTTGTATTTGTCTACAAAATTATCAGATAACTGAAATTGCATTGAAACTCCTTGTTAAAAATTAATGTTTTTTCTCTCAATATTAAATATCAAATTACTCAAAACCGTCCACTTCTTTTTGATGCGTTTTTAATTTATTTGCCAAAGTTTTTCGTAGAAACTCCTCCGAGTTGTCCATTTTCTTTTGCTGTTGAACGCCTTGTTTTGAAGTGGATTTATAGATATCAATCTTACCAAGTTCTGTATCCATTTTTGAAGGAAATGTTACTCCATCGATACCGAACCTGTTCTTGATAATGTGAAATCTTGCTGTTTTACTGACTTTATCTTCTACTTTTCTGGACATACTCATTACAAAATCCGCTATCATAATTTTAGAATAAGATTCTGATACCTTTGTGGCATCTATTACCTCTTCTTCTAATGATGAACGATTTGCTTGTGAAGCAGTCCATATAGGTAGATTAAATTCCCCTGCTAAAGCTCTTAAGTCTTCGTAAATTGACTCTAATATAAATCTTTTTTCTTTTCCAACACCCATTAAAATATCAGCATAGTCAACTAATACTATGTCTGGTTTTATTTGTTGTAATTCTAATTGTTTTAAGTGTGAACTTAATGTCTGGACTGATGCAGCTTTTGTTGGATAATACTTAATCATCAGTTTTCCAGATAGTTTTTCTAATTTTTTCTTGACATCATCTTTATAATATTTTATATTAGAAGTAGTTACTCCACTAAATATAGTATCGTATCTTAATCCAACATAATTTTCATTTAACTCTAATGAATAATGAACTACGGTTTTACCTTTCTTTAAATTATTTGCCCCAATACATTGTAAAGCCCAAGATTTACCAATACCTGCTGGTGCAACTATTACTCCAAGTTCTCCACCACCTAATCCACCATCCATTATATCATCTATTTCACCCCACCCACAATCAACTACATCTCTTGCTGATTTGGATAATCTTTCTTCTAAACTTACTAAATAGTCGTGTCCAATATCTCTTTCAGTTCCTGCTGACATAGCATCATCAACCAACTTTTTAATTTCATCATATTCTTGGTTTTCTAATAAAACTACTGAATCTATAATTGCATTTTTTAATTTTTGATTTTTACAAAACTTGATAGTTTCTTTTTGAGTAAATTCTAAATCACTTGATTCTCTAAAATTCCAAGCATCTTTTAATTTATCAACGATAGAAGTTTTTAAAACTTCATCTTCTACATCATTTATTTTTACTTTGATTACTTCTAATGTAGGACTTGTTTTAAATTCATAAAAATAAGATATAATGTTCTTAACTAACCACTTATTAGCATCAGAATCAAAATATTCTTCTTGTAGAATATCTGATATAGTCTGTAAAAATGTTTTCTTTACTAATAGTGAAGAAATAATTTTAGACTGAAATGAATTTCCAAAACTCGTTAGTTTCTCATTCTCCATATAACTTACTTCTGACCTCTTGTTTAATCTTTTGTTGTTGTCGTAAACGATATCTTTTACGGGCTTGTAACCTAATATCTTCTTTGTTTCGCTCATAATGTTCTCGTTGCCATTTTAATTGAGCTTCTTTTCTTTCTTTTTCTGTTTTGTATTTTACTTTTCTACCCATATATAAATATCATTTTTATTTTCAAAATCAAATAAATTTTTCCCAACTCTTTACATTAGTTTCTATATTTGTTAATCTCTTATCAATGATATCACAATACTCTTTTGAGATTTCTGAACCGATATAGTTTCTATTGTTTTCTATTGCTACTTTCGCTGTTGTTCCACTACCCATAAAACAATCATAAACAATATCTCCCTCATCACTCCAACTTAATATGTGGTCTTGAACTAACTTTTCTGGAAATATTGCAGGGTGTTGATGTGCGATATCATCTTTTGTAGCAAAACCTTTTCCATTATTGTATCTCCAAATATTAGTTCTAATACCAAACTCATTGATTATTTTTCTACCTTTATTTGTAAGACTTCCGTCTTTTCCTCTTCTCGTTACATCTCCAAATGTTTGTGTTCCACCATATTTGTTTTTCTTGTCTTTCAGTAAGTTAATTGTCTTTGGTTTTCCTTTTGAAAAAACAAACATATATTCAAATGCATTAAAGTATCTATTTTTATGTGGTGGACCTGTTCCACTTTTTTCATAAATTATTACATCATAAATGTCAAATCCAACTTCTTTAAAATGAAGTGCTTGTTTAAATGATGTTCCTGTTTTACTACCACCAATAGTCGCATCTCCAACCACCCAAACTACAACTCCACCTGGTTTTGTTACTCTATGTAGTTTATCTACTATTTCCTCAAAATCAAAATCATATCCATTGTAATCTCTTAAATTATCGTATGGTGGTGAAGTAATGGTTAAGTCTACCGTATGTGTTGGCATTCTTTTCATTGTTTCTAAACAGTCTTCATTGTATGTTTTATTTATTTCTATTTCACCTATCATATAAATTTTTCCCAACTCTTTACATTTGTTTCTATGTTCATTAATCTTTTATCAATGATATCACAATACTCCTTTGAGATTTCTGAACCAATATAGTTTCTATTATTTACAATACACATTTTTGCTGTTGTTCCACTACCCATAAAACAATCATATACTAAATCTCCTTTATTACTCCAACTCAATATATGGTCATTAGCTAATTTTTCTGGAAAAGTTGCTGGGTGTTCAAATGATACTTTATCTTTTGAGTTCATTGAACCACAAGGAATATCCCAAACATTTGTTCTAATTCCAACTTCTTTTACTATTCCGTCATTAGTATGTAATGGTTCTAAATTTTCCCCATCGTGTCTGTGATAACCACCTTTACCACCAGCGGAAGTATTTGTTTTTGTTAATGCATTAAATGTCTTTGGTTTTCCTTTTGATAACACAAACATATACTCAAATTGTGGTTCATATCTATTTGTAGTAACAGGTAAATAATTTAACTTTCTGTAAATCATTGTGTCGTGTAAATTAAATCCTATCTCTTTAAAATATAATGCTTGTCTAAATGAAGTTCCTGTTTCACTTCCGTCTATTGTTGCATCTCCAATTACCCAAACCACTATACCACCTGGTTTTGTTACACGATATAATTCATCTGCTATCTTTTCAAACTCAAAACTAAATCCTTTGTATTCTCGTAGATTATCATAAGGTGGTGAAGTTAATGTCATATCAATAAAATCATCTGACATATTTTTCATTGTATTTAAACAATTTTCGTTATATGTTTTATTTATATCCATTACATAAACTTTTCCCAAGCTTTAATTGGTGCTTCTAATTTATCAACACGAGCTTTTGCAATCTTGTAATAATCTTCCTCATTATCAATACCAATATATTTTCGTTCTAATGAAACACAAGCAAGTGGTGTAGTTCCACTACCCATAAACGGGTCCAACACTACATCACCTTTACGACTACCCAATGTTACTAAATAGTTCATTAGAGTTAATGGTTTCACGGTCGGGTGTATATTACGACTTGGTGCTTTTTCACTACCGAACTTTCCTGATGCTGAATTTACATCATCTTCATACCAAGTATTGTTTGATGTTCCACCACCACCCTTTCGTTGTTTGACTTCAAAATCATCTAATCCATCATTCTTTTCTGATTTAGATGCTTTTGGAACAATTAAAAATGGAAATGTTTTCTGAACTGGTTCTGGTAATTGATTTATATTTTTCTTAAACCACTCATCTAAACTGAAAAATCTTGAATAACCATTAGTGGTTTCATCTACTTCCCATTGTTCATATTCTACTCGTTCTGCATTTTGAACTTGTCCGTAAGATAATTTATCAATACCGATTGCTTCTTTTGATTTTTTACCAACATCTCGTAGGTCTGGTGCAGTCATTGTTTTTAGTGTTGCACCTTTTGTTGATAACTTTTTCTTTTCAGTTCCGTCATCTAATACACTATCACTAACTAATAGATTTGCTGGAAATCTACCCATTGGACTTGCTTCTGCGGTATCATTATTTTCTGATTTAAATCCACTTTCTTTAAATACTGAACCCTCTGTTCTTGGTTTTCTTTTAGTAGTTTTTGGTTCACTATCACGACCATAACCACTACTATTATTCCAACCACGACTTTCAGTTCCGTCTTTCTTTTGATAATTTTCTGCTGGATTTAATTGTTTGATATCTCCACCCAAAAAGTGTTCATTACCTTTAATGGTTTTACCGATTGATTTTGCATTTTTAAATGATTTTTGTTTTTTTACATAGTTCTCATAATCAGAATTATTTTTAAATCGTCTTCTCATTACATCTTCAGAACTCATATCTCTAATTTTAAATGTATCAGTTCCTAAATATCCTTTACTACCTTTTGCACCTGTTTCCCACCAACCAGGATAATCATTTTCGCCTTGAAATGGTATTCTACAATCATCTAACCAAGTAACTGCTTTTCCGTTTTTTAATGCTTGTGCCATAAATCCTTTTTCTTCCATAGGTTTCATCGCGACAATCACAACTTCAACTGCTGGTTTTGGTTGAAATCCACCATACGCTCCGTCAAATCTTTTTGCTTCAGCTGAATATGGATTGTCTGATAATTGTTTACCAGAAAACTTGATTGATTTTTTCTCGTCTGATATGTGTAAATTACCAGTTGTTTCTATATGTCCTCTTTGTTTAACAAACTCATCTCTATCATTAGTGTATTTTTCTAATATTTTATACTCATCATCATTTGGTAAATCCATAACTTCTTTTATTTTTTCCCACTTTTCTTTTGAAGGAAATGCTATTGTCCAATTATCTTTACCATCCATTTTACAATAAGAAGTTGCTGTAAAGCCACATTCATCATTTATTTGTTTGTTAGATTTTTTAGATTTATCTAATTGTTCTTTAAACCAAGTTTTCCATTTGTTTAAATCTTCTTGGTTAGCCGCTCCTCTTTTGTCAATCATCTTTGACATATTCATTGCTTTTGGAAACCCACTTGCGTAAGTCCAATAGATTGGTGTGTAGTCAATTCTAAATCCAACCTTTTCTAACATTTCTGCCATACGATACTGAACATCACTTCTTGGTGCAGACATTACAAACGCCATACTACCAGGTTTCAATACTCTGAAACACTCCTCGAATATTTCTTTTGGTGGTAAAGTTTTATCCCAATCTCTACCCATAAACGAATAGCCGTATGGTGGGTCTGTGCATAATAAATCTATTGAGTTATCATCATATTTTTTTAATACTTTTAACGAATCGCCTTTTACTAATTCACTTTTCATCTTTAAATCCCATTAATGTTTTAAATTTTGTTAATAACCAAGTATCTAAATTTGGAAGTGCTGAATACATTTTATCCTCTAAAAACATTTTCTTAAATGTTTCTTTATTTAATTTAGGTATTGGTTCTCTAATTTTGTCTATTGTTTTTGTTTTAGCTGATGCTGATATATCTACATTATGTAATTGCATTAAATCAAAGTTTCTTTCCATAATTTCTCTATGTTCTTCTAACTCATCTACCTCTGTTATTACTTCATCAACTGAAAATTGTTTGTCTTCTTGTAAAAATGGTAATTTCTTTTGTATGGTTTTTAATCCATAACCAAAGACACCATTAATATTATCTGACTTATCTCCATCAAATATTCTATACATTAATAAATTATGTGAAGGAATACCATATTCTTCCATTACTTGTTCTGGTTTGTATAGTTTTTTCTTTGTTGGCGACCATACTGAAATTCTGTCATCAACTAATTGAAGAAAGTCTTTATCTGACGACATTATTGTTACTTTACTATCAGTTAAAACTTGTTTGGATGCGTATGCAATAATATCATCTGCTTCCACATTGTCTATTGATAGTAAAGTAATCGGTAAGTATTCTAAGTAATCAATCGTTCTTCTGATTTGTCGTATCATATTTTCGCGTTCTTGTTCGATTGTTTCAAAATCATACGCTCTATTTAACCGAATATTAGTTTTTCTTTTTGCTTTATATTCTGGATACATTTTTCTACGGCGACTTGACCCACCTTTTCCATCCCATATTATGATGCAACGGGTGGGTCTAAACATATTGATTGTGTAACCTATTGATTTCAGAAAACCAACTATTCCACCAATGTGTGTCCCATTATCATTGGTAGTTGGTATAACACTAAATACTCTGATAAAAGTATTCAGTCCATCTATTATCAATACATTTTCATCAGGACTATTAGTCCTATTTTCCGAGCCGCCTTGTTCTTTAATTTCATTAAGAATTGATAAATACTTTTTTTTATTCATCTCCAATGACTTCCTTCGTAAATTGAACATCATCTATTCCAACATTACCAGTTTTATATTCCAAGATTGCTTTTTCACATATCTTTTCATATAAATGGTTACGAAGTCCATCGTTAGTTTCCATTAATTCCTTGAAGTCTTTTGATTGGAATTTATAGTCTTTTTTACGATAAGTTAAAGTATACCAAGAACCAGCTGATTTTACCAACTTGTGTTCTTTCATTACACCTAACCAACCACCATAATTGTCTATTCCTGAATCAAAATACATATCATAGTCTGCGTGTCTTAATGGTGGGCCTAATCTATTCTTTATGATTTGAGCTCTACATTTCATACCAATAGTATTCTTTTTACTATCCTTGATTTGACCAAGATTTTTCAAACGAATTCTTGTTGATGCGTGAAATGGTAGTGCTTTACCACCACTTGTAGTCCACGGGTCTCCAAACATAACACCTAATTTTTGTCTTAACTGATTTGTAAAGACAAGTGCTACTTTTTGACGACCAATTAATTGTGTGATTTTACGAAGTGCTTTAGAGATGATAATTGCTTTTGAAGTTGCATATCCGTCTTTATCAAAGTCTGCTTCTATTTCAATCTTTGTTGAAGTAGCCGCTAATGAATCTACCAAGATAGTTACTAACTTATCTTTGTTTGATTCACGAACTTTGGTAATGATATCCTCAATAGATTCAAATATATCCTCTACGGTTTCAAAGTGTAAATAAAGTAGTTTACTAACATCTACACCAATAGCACCTAAAAAGTCAACACTTACTGAAGTTTCTGTATCAATATAAACTGCGATACCACCTTGTTTCTGTGTTTCTGCTAATATGTGAGATGCAAGTAGTGATTTACCACTTGATTCTAATCCATTGATTTCTGTAATTCTACCAACTGCAATACCACCATTAGTTCTGTTTGATATTGCTAAATCTAACATTGAAGAACCTGTTGATACAAAGTCCTTAATGTCTGTTGGTGTTATATCACTTCCATCTAAGAAATATGCTACCTTATTATCTTTGAATTTACTATTCAGATTATCGGCTATTGCATTAGCCAAGTCGTCTGTTACTGACTTTTTCTTTGCCATTTTTTTACTCCTTAGTTATTAAATAAATCGTCAAATTGTGAACTTGCGTCTTGAACTTTTGAGGCTGATTCTTTTTTAGCTTTGTCTTCTGCTAATTTTTGCTCAAACTCATTTACTGGTTTTTCTTCCTTTTTTTCAGATGAAGTTTCTGTTGATTCTTCATCAGGATTTAACCATTCGTTTAAAACATCTGTAAGTTCCTCATAAGATAATTCACTGTAAATTTCAGTAATTTCTTTTTGAGTTTCTTTAACTCTTTCTAATACCTTTGAGTCCTCTGTTAATGGTGTTTGATTAGGTTTAACTCTAATTGAAGTTGAAGGAAACGATGCTCCTGTTTCTTCAGCAGTTTTAAACTCTAATGTTACATCACGACCATTTTTCGGGTCTGAAATATCACCATAGTCAGGGTCAGCAATGATTGAAAGAAGTTCTTGATAAACTGTCTTTCCGAATCCCCAAAACTTTACACCCTCTGATTCTTCTCCACGAACAATAACAGGTGCGAAAGTTCTCATTTTTGCTTCAAGTTTTCTACCTAAAGTGAAATCGTCTTTACTTCCTGTTGTTTTTAGTCTTTGTGAAAATTCTTCAATCGGGTCTGGTCTACCGAAGGAAATTGGTGAAAGATAGTTCTTACCGCCTAAATTATAGTGAAAAAATAACTCTATAAATGGTGTATCTGGATTGAATTTGTAAGGAACTATTCTGACTTGTTGTTTTCCTGGTTGCGGTTTCCAAAGATTTGAAGTTCTTGTGTTTGTTGATTGTAACTGATTTAACCTTTTTTTAATTGCGTTAATATCCATTTTTAATCTCCTGTTTTTTAATTGTTAATTGTTAATTCAGTAATAAATATAAAGAAGTTTTCTAAAATACCAAGCTATTTTACCATTCTTTAACATTTATTATTTTGAATATTTTTGTAGGGATA
>TARA_B100000686_G_scaffold331303_1_pt1 | contig 18566 bp, 15 predicted proteins | sample TARA_B100000686 | Tara Oceans TARA_B100000686 (sample SAMEA2622733) | marine metagenome | biome: marine biome (ENVO:00000447); feature: marine epipelagic mixed layer (ENVO:xxxxxxxxx); material: "saline water (ENVO:00002010), including plankton (ENVO:xxxxxxxx)" | depth 150 m
TGTTTTTAAAAATTATGTTTTTATCAAGTTACGAGAACAAAATAGACAAGAAAGGGAGGGTTTCAGTGCCTGCAACTTTTAGATCTCATTTAAACTCTTTAGGCCATAACGGATTTATAAGCTATCCCTCATTTAACCATTCGGCATTAGAATGCTGTTCTCAAGACAGGATAGAAAAACTTTCTAACACAATAGATACATTAAATCCATTTGAAGACAAAAGAGATTATTTTGCAACTTCAGTTCTTTCTGAGAGTGTTAGTTTGCATTTTGATAGTGAAGGAAGAGTATCACTTACACAAAAATTGTTAAATCACGCAAGAATAAAAAATAATATTTTATTTGTTGGTTTAGGAAAAACATTTCAAATTTGGGAACCAAAGCTTTTTGAAAAATTTAAAATAGTTGCAAGAAAAAAAGCACATCAAAACAGATCTAATTTAAAATGGGATAACAAACAAAAAAGGGAGGAAGAATGACGATTAATATTGGCGGTGGAGAACTTAAAGAATTAAAACCAAGAATTTTGGTTTTAGGTGTTGGGGGTGCAGGAGGAAATGCTATTAATGCAATGATCGATTCAGGTTTAGAGGGAGTAGAGTTTGTTGCTGTAAATACCGATGCTCAAGATTTAAAAGCAAATAAAGCTGACGCAAAAATTCAAATTGGAATGAATTTAACAAAAGGTTTAGGAGCAGGAGCTAAAAACGATATAGGTCAAGCTGCTGCGGACGAATCTTTGAATGAAATTATAAGCTATATACAAGGAAGCAATATGATTTTTATTACCGCAGGTATGGGTGGAGGAACTGGAACTGGAGCATCACATGTAATTGCTAGAGCTGCAAAAGAATTAAACATTTTGACAGTTGGAGTTATTACTCTTCCTTTTGATTACGAAGGCCCTAAGAGAATGCGAAGAGCTTTAGAAGGATGGAATCAGTTAAAAAAACATCTAGACACTTCAATTGTAGTTCCCAACCAAAATCTCTTCAAGATTGCGAGTGAGACAACTACTTTTGAGGAATCATTCGAGCTTTCTAATAAAGTTCTAAAACATGGCGTTCAAAGTGTTACAGATCTTATGGTTAGACCTGGATTAATCAATTTAGATTTTGCTGATGTTGAAACAGTAATGAGCTCAATGGGCAAAGCAATGATGGGAACAGGGCAAGCTGAAGGAGAAAATAGAGCTATAACTGCTACTGATCTAGCTTTAAACAACCCATTGATAGATGACTATTCATTAAGAGGGGCAAAAGGCTTGCTTGTTAATATAACTGGAGGAAAAGACATAACACTTTTTGAGGTCGATCAGGCAGTTAATAAAATAAGGGCTGAAGTAGACCCGGAAGCTGAGCTTGTCACTGGTGCTATACAAGACGAGACTCTTGCAGGCAAAATGAGAGTTTCAATTGTTGCCACTTCTTTAGAAGGATCAGCTTTGGATGTTAAAGAGCCAGAATCAAGAACAGTTTTAAATATGGTAAATAAAATTCAAAATAGGAACACAGGCTATTCTGACGGCTTATTTCCAAAAAATACAAATATAGAAACCAATCCTTTGAGTTCTATACGTGGAGCCACAGCTTTAAAACTTAATGAAAAAATTGATTTGAATAAAAGTGAAATAGATTTAAAAGCTTCAGAGTCAATTTCATATACAAATAATGATGTGCCTTCTGGAGTTTCAATTGAAAGCGCATCTTATATAGAAGAGAATAGCGTTGAAAACAAAATACCTGAAATTAACCAAACTCAAGAATCAGTTGATGAGAAAGAAGAATTTACTCCTCAACTTTTCTCAGACGAGGTTGTTGAAAAAGAAAGTTTAGAAACAGTAGAAAAACAGGAAAATCACAATTCTCAAGACGAAAAATTGTTTGATCAAGACATCAACGAGAACGAGGAAGATTTTGAAATTCCAGCTTTCTTAAGAAGACAAAAATTTTAATGCAAAAATTTTATATCAATGAACGTTCCTCAAACATCACTGGAATCCTCCCATTTTCCAGTGATGTTAAACGAAGTCATTAAAATTTGTTCTCCTGAAAAAGGAGGAAGTTTTCTCGACTGTACATTTGGTGGAGGAGGGTACTCCGAAGAATTATTAAAATTTCCAAATACAAAAGTAACAGCGTTAGACAGAGATAAATCTGTTTTAGGCAAGGCTGAAAAAATTTTAAAAAAATACCATCATAGATTTTCTTTTTATAATGAAAAATTTAGCAATTTAGACAAAATACTAGAAGGAAAAGAAAAAGTAGACACGATTATATTTGATTTAGGAATGTCTTCGTTTCAACTTATGGATTTAAACAGAGGTTTTTCTTTTAAATCTAATAGCAAAATAGACATGAACATGGGACTTTCACCCATTTCTGCAGAGGAAGTTTTAAACAATTTTGATGAAAGTAGTTTAAAATCGATTATCAAAATTCTTGGTGAAGAAAAAGAGTCCACAAAAATTGTAAAAAATATTTTAAAAGTAAGAAAAAAAAAGAAAATTTTAAATATTCCACAATTAGTTGACATTATAAAAAAAAGTAAAAAGAGAAATTTTTCAAAAAAAATAAATGTTTGTACAAAAACTTTTCAGGCCCTAAGAATTTTTGTCAACAAAGAAATCACTGAATTAATCGAAGGTGTAAGTAAGGCTACTAAATTTATCAAAAGTGACGGAAAAATAATTATTATCAGTTTCCACTCTATAGAAGATAAGATTATAAAATTTTATTTTAAAAATTTTTCAGAAAACAATTTAAGACCCTCAAGGTATTTACCAGAAGATAGCCAAGAAAAACTTTTGTTTTTTAAAGATAAAAAAAATAATTTAATAAGACCTACTGAAAAAGAAATAGAACTAAATCCACCCTCTAGGTCAGCAAAGCTAAGATTTGCCACAAGAAATGAAAAATCTTTTGAAGAGCCTAAAATATTTAAAAAAAAATTTGAAAAATATTTATCTCTAGAAAGTTTGAATGTTTAATAAAAAAATATTTATTTCCCTTATAGTATTTTCGATGTTAATGACACTGACTTCAATTATTAAAACAAAAACTAGGATAATTGAAAAAAACATTTTAACTTATGAAAAAAATATAGCCAATTTAAAGAATAATCTGTATGAAGCTGAATTAGATTATTACTATCTATCCTCTCCAAAAATTATATCAAAAAATATTATCGAATACAGCGATGAAGAATATTCTCCAGTGGATTATTCAAGAATTTATTTTAGTTTAAATCAATTTTTGAATGAACAAAAAAAAACTACCAAATCTTTTATTAATGAAAAAAAAATTAAAAATAAATAAAAATTTTAATAAAAACCAAAAGAGTTTTTATTTTGAAGACTATATTGAAACGAATCTCAAACAAAAAGATAGATCTAAATCATTTATATCTGAAGACAGAATTTATATACTATTTTTTTTCTTTTTTTGTTTAATAACTATTTTTTCAATTAAGATTACATCAATTTCATTTCAAGAACCTCAATTTTTACTGAGTAAAAAAAGTGATAAAAACTTTTTACCTTTAAGACGAGACATAACCGACAGAAATGGTGACTTAATATCAAGAAGCATAGGATCTTATCATGCAGCTATAAAACCAAATTTAATTAAAGATAAAGAGAAATTTTTGTTAAATATCAAATTAAATTTTCCAGAAATATCTCAGGATTTGCTAAAAAAAAATTTATTAAATGGTAAATATTTTTATTTAAAAAAACGTTTATCAGCAGAAGAAGAAAATAAGCTTTTTTTACTTGGAGAAAAAGGAATTATTTTTGAGCGAACACAGTCAAGAATATATCCTCACGCTGAACTTTATAGTCATATTCTCGGACAAATAGATGATGACAATTATGGAATATCAGGTGTAGAAAAATATTTTGATAACGAGATTAAAGATTTAAAAAAAATAAAAGAACCTTTAAAGTTAACTCTCGATACAAACTTACAGTATTTGATTAAAAAAGAATTAGAACAATCAATAGAAGATTTTAAAGCAGTAGGAGCTGGAGGATTATTGATGAATATTCAAACAGGAGAAGTTCTATCTTTAGTCTCTTTACCTGACTATGATATTAATTTGCGAAACGATATTAGTCATTCGGACTATACAAACAAAATAACAAAAAGTGTTTTTGAATTAGGATCTGTTTTTAAGACTTTTACAATAGCGCTGGCTTTAGAAAAAAATCTATTTACTCCTGATACGTTAATAAAAAATATTCCAAATAATATTAAATGTTCCAAGTATACAATTTCAGAGCATGATGAATTACCAAAAGATCTTACAATTAAAGAAATTCTAGTTAGATCTTCAAACATAGGATCAGCTTTGATAGCAAAAGAAATAGGAGAAGAAAGCTATAAAAATTTTCTCAATAAGTTAAAATTATTAGATACTTTAGAATTCGAGTTAGATGAGGTTGGAAATCCTATAAATTTTAAATGGGATAAGTGTAAATTAGAAACAGTATCCTATGGTCATGGAATTACCACAACTCCGCTTCAGGCAGCTGCAGCATATGCGGCAATGACCAATGGAGGACATCTTGTTCAACCAAGTTTAAGTTTCAATAAAATCCAAGATATTAATGCGGAAAGAGTTATATCTAATAAAACTAGCAAAGAAATTAATCTCATGCTCAGGGAAGTTGTTGTCAGCGAACACGGAACAGCTAGCCTTGCAGATGTTTTTGGATTTGATGTTGGGGGCAAAACTGGAACTGCTAAGAAAAACTTTTATGGGGAGTACTCAAATAAAAAATTGAACACTTTTATATCTGTTTTTCCTATGTACAAACCAAAATATGTCTTATTAGTGTTGCTTGATGAGCCAAAACCTGCTCCTGAACTAGTCTACAATTATCGTGGTCAAAAAATAACTACCAAAAGAAACGAATCTGGTTGGAATTCCGTTTACGTAGCGGGCAAAATTATAAAAAAAATTGGACCTATTTTAGCCATAAATAACGACGAGGTTTATAACAACCATGTTGTTAAAAAAACTAATTAAAAAACCCTTATCTAATTTTAAAAATCTCAGTATTAGAGATTTAGCTTTGGATAGTAGAAAAGTAAAAACAGGTGATCTATTTTTTGCTTTAAAAGGAAACAAACTAAATGGAAGTTCTTTTATAGAACAAGCTATTAAGAGGGGGGCCAAAGCAATAATTTGTTCAAAAGGCACAAATATTAAAAATAAAAAAAAAAATATAGTTATAATCAAAGTTAAAAATCCTAGAGAATCATTAACTTTTGCTTGTTCAAAATTTTTTAAAAATAAACCTAAAAACATTATAGCCGTTACAGGCACTAATGGAAAAAGCTCCGTAGCTGACTTTTTTTATCAAATTTTATCAAAAAATAATTTGTCAGTAGCATCAATAGGAACACTTGGAATAAAGAGGAAAAATAAAATAAAGCAAACTGACCTTACAAGTTTGGACATAATTTCAATTCATAGAGAGTTATTTAATTTAAAAAAATCAGGAGTAGAAAATGTAATAATCGAGGCATCAAGTCATGGTTTGGCCCAAGGACGGCTGAACGGAATTAATTTAACAACAGGAATATTCACTAATTTTACCCAAGATCATCTTGATTATCACAAAAATATGAAAAATTATTTTAAATCAAAAATGATTTTATTTTCAAATTTACTATCAAAAAAAAAAAACGTTATTGCTGACAAAGAGACTAATAAATTTTTGAGACTAAAAAGCATAGCCATCAGTAGGAAGTTAAATTTATTAACCATAGATGAAAACTCTATGATTAAATCAGCCAAAATTTCATTAATAGGAAAATTCCAACGTAAAAATCTTTTAATGGCTGCTTTAGCAGCTAAATTGTCAGGTTTGAGTGAAAAAGAAATAAACTCTACTTTAAAAGATATTAAGAGTGTAAATGGAAGATTAGAGTTAACAAGAGTTTTGCCTAATCAAGCAAAAATTTTTATTGATTATGCGCATACACCTGATGCTTTATTTACTGTGCTTCAATCTTTGAAAAAAAATTATAATAGTAACGTTTCTCTAGTTTTTGGGTGTGGCGGAGAAAGAGATAAAAAAAAAAGAAAAGTTATGGCAAGAATTGCTAGAGACTTCTGTGAAAAAATATATGTAACTGATGATAATCCTAGAAGAGAAAATCCAAAAAAAATAAGAACAATGATAACTAGAGAACTAGTAAAAGGAAATTATGTTGAAATTGGAAACAGAGCTAAAGCTATAAAATACGCCATCCAGAACTCTGAGCCATCAGAAATTATATTAGTTGCAGGCAAAGGCCACGAAACAACACAAGATTATGGAAAAAAGATAACCAAGGTTTCTGATAAATCCATAATAAAAAAGATAAAGTTCAGGAAATTTAAATTTAATAAAGAGCAATACAACAAATATTTTAACTCAAAAATTTTATATAAAACAATAAATAAGAAGAAAGAATTCAAAGGAGTTTGCATTAATTCAAAAGAAGTTAAAAAAGGAAATATTTTTGTTGCTATAAAAGGAAAAAACAAAGATGGTCACAATTATATTTCTGAAGCTATAAAAAGAAGTGCTAGTTTTTGTGCAATTTCAAAAAATGTTAAAAATTCTTATAAAGAAAAACTTATCAAAGTTAAAAATACTAATTCTTTTTTAAAAAAAATTGCTTTTTATAAAAGATATTTTTCTAAGGCTAAGATAATTGCTGTAACAGGAAGTTCAGGTAAAACAACCATGAAAACTTTAATAGGAAAAATGTTGAAAATTTTTGGCAAAACTTACTATTCTCCTAAATCTTTTAATAATCACTATGGGGTGCCCTTAAGCTTGTCAAATCTTGAATATGAACATGATTATGGTGTTTTTGAAATTGGAATGAGTAAATCGGGTGAAATTAATAAATTGTCGAAACTAGTTAGACCAAATGTAGGAATAATAACAAATGTCGCTCAGGCTCATATAGAAAATTTTAAAAATATAAAAGGTATAGCAAAAGCCAAAAGCGAAATTATCAATAATATTGATAAAGATGGAATCTTAGTTCTTAACAGAGACGATAGATTTTTTAATTACTTTAATAGTATTGCGAGAAGAAAAAAAATAAAAATATTGTCTTTCGGAAGGTCTAAAAAAGCAGATATTTATTTAATACAAAACAAGATAAGTAGAGCAAACAACTTTTTGAAAATTAGAGCAATTGATGAAATTTTAAATTTAAAAACAAATAGTAGCAGTAATTTAAATATTTCTAACATTTTGTGCAGCATTGCAGTACTAAAAATACTGAATCTTGATTTAGCAAAGATAGGAAAATTTTTTGAAGAAAATCATTCTTTAACTGGCAGAGGCAAGATACATCGTGTTGCTAGATATAAAACTAAATTTAAGCTGATAGACGAAAGCTATAATGCTAATCCACTTTCTGTTAAAAATGCTATAATAAATCTATCGAATATTAAAAAGAATAATTGTAAAAAATACATATTACTTGGAGATATGCTTGAATTAGGCAAGAAGTCAGATTTTTACCATAAAAACTTGTCAAAAATTATCAATGTTGCCGATGTAGATAAGTTATTTGTATATGGAGATAAAGTGATAAAAACTTATAAATATACATCTAAAAACAAACAGGGAAATATTTTACAGAACAAAAATGATTTTGATGATGTGTTTTCCGAAGTAATAAAGAGGAATGATTATTTGATGATCAAAGGTTCTAATGCTACTGGCTTAAAGAAACTATCTAAAAATATTATTAGAGGAGCAACTAGTGTTATTTAATCTTTTAACTTCATTAATAGAGAATTATTCGTTTTTAAATGTATTTAAATATCTTACATTTAGAACTGGTCTTTCATTAATTACATCTTTAACTGTTGTTTTTTTAATAGGCGGACCTTTAATTAAAATTTTTTCTAAAAACCAAATTGCTGGACCAATTAGACAAGACGGTCCAATAGACCATATAATAAAAAAATCTGGAACCCCTACTATGGGTGGCCTTATTATTATTATAGGTATGATATCAGGCACCTTACTTTGGGCAGATCTAAATAACATTTTCATATGGATCTTAATCTTTGTATCTTTGGGGCTAGGAATTTTAGGATTTATTGATGACTTACTTAAGATTAAATTTGAAAATTCAAGAGGACTTAATCTTAAATTAAAATTTCTGGGCCAACTAATAATAAGTCTGATAGCACTTTACATGTTAATTGAACATTCCGACCATGAATATCTATACAATTTATACTTTCCTTTTTTTAAAAATTTAATACTTCATTTAGGTTTGTTTTTTATTCCATTTGCTTTGTTTGTAATTATAGGAGCTTCTAACGCAGTAAATCTTACTGATGGTCTTGATGGATTAGCTACAGTACCAGTTATGCTTGTAGCTCTTTCTTTTACACTTATCAGCTACGTTGTTGGGAATACTATATTTGCAGAATACTTACAGCTCCAATATATTCCAGGGGTTGGAGAAATTTCTATTTTTTGTGGCTCAATAGTTGGTTCTTGTTTAGGTTTTCTCTGGTATAACGCTCCTCCAGCAAAAATATTTATGGGAGACACCGGATCCTTATCTTTAGGAGGTTCTTTAGCTGCTGTAGCAATAATAGTTAAACACGAAATAGTCTTAGCTATAGTTGGGGGACTATTTGTATTAGAAACTATTTCGGTAATTATCCAAGTAATTTCATTTAAGTTAACAGGTAAAAGAGTTTTTATGATGGCTCCAATCCATCATCATTTTGAAAAAAAAGGTTGGGCAGAGTCAACAATAGTAATTAGATTTTGGATTATTTCGATTATTTTAGCATTAATAGGATTAGCTACACTAAAATTACGTTAATTGATGACTTTATCAAAAGCATTAAGCCAAAAAAAATTTGCAATATATGGATTAGGAATAACAGGGATTTCTGTTGTAAATTATTTGAGGAAATTAGGAGTCAAAGAATTTTATGTTTGGGATGATAATAGAGAAAAAAGAAAGTATTTAAAAAAAAAAATAAACATAAATATATTCTCAGAAAAACTAAATATAGTTGATTACATTGTTTTAAGTCCAGGTATTAATATAAAAAAAACAAAACTAAAAAATCCTCTTTTGAGAAATAAACATAAAATAATTACAGATTTTGATTTGTTTTATATTAAAAATCCTAGCGTTAGATCAATTGTAATTACTGGAACAAATGGTAAGTCAACAACTTGCAAGATTATTGAACATTTATTGAAAAAAAATGGATTTAATACTCAAGTAGGAGGGAACATTGGAAAGTCAATTTTAAATATGAAAAAAAGGAAAGGAACTTTCTTTATAATTGAAGCGTCTTCTTTTCAGTTGGAAAATTCTAAATTTATTAGACCAAAATATGCCTTTATATTAAACATTAGTAAAGATCACCTAGATTGGCATGGAAGCATGAAAAAATATATCCGATCAAAATTCAAAATTTTTTCACTTCAAGAAAAAAATGATTTTGCTTTTTTAAAAGAAAGAAAATTCATCCGTTTATTTAAAAAAAATAAAAACTTGAGTAAATTGCAAACTGTATCTTCATTATCTTATAAAAAGATAAAAGACAAAATTGACAATAAATATTTAAATTCAAAAGCAAATGATGAAAATATGTCTTTTGTTTATAAATTGTCAAAAATTTTAAAAATTAAGGATAAAAGTTTTCTTAAATCTTTTAAAGAATTTAATGGCTTGCCACATAGACATGAAATATTTTTTAAAAAAAGAAAAATTACATTTATAAATGATTCTAAGGCAACTAGTTTTGAATCTAGCAAATTTGCTCTGCAGAGTAATAGTAATATTTTATGGATAGTTGGCGGATTACCAAAATTAAAAGATAAATTTTATTTAAATAATTTAAAAAAAAATATTATTAAATCATATATTATTGGAAAACATGCAAGATTTTTTAAAAATCAATTAAAAGGTAAAATCAATTTTTTAGTTTCAAAAACTTTGAGCTTAGCTTTAAAAAAGATATTTAATGAAATAAAAAATATAGGATCCAAAAAAGAAATAACAGTTTTGTTAAGTCCTGCTGGCGCTTCCTATGATCAGTATAAGAATTTTGAAGAAAGAGGGAACGAATTCAAAAAACTAGTAAAATCGTATGGAAAGAAATTTTTTTAAAAATAAATTAGATAATTATTGGAGGAACCTAGATAAAAGAATTTTTTTTAGTTTTATTTTATTATTTTTTTTAGGTCTTTTTTTTTCATTCTCTTCTACATCATCTTTAGCTGGTGAAAGATTAGATAAAGACTATTATTTCTTTTTTTCTAAACATTTACTTTTCGTTTTTTTTTCTTTGATATTAATGTTTTTAATATCTTTTATTGATTTAAATTTTTTAGAAAAGACAATAGTTCCCATATTTATAATTTTATTTATTGCTTTGATTTTAGTTCCTCTAGTTGGGGTAGAAGTTAAAGGATCAAAACGTTGGTTAAATTTATATTTTTTTCGATTTCAACCGATCGAATTTGTAAAACCATTTTTTGTTTTAGTAACAGCTAAGATTTTGAGCTTAGAAAATTTTAAAACTAAAAACTCTTCCTACATTTTTAGTTTTCTTATCTTACTGTCAATTATCATACTGTTAGTTAATCAACCTGATCTAGGCCAATCTATTCTTATAATTGGCTGTTGGATTTCTATAGTTTTTATATCTGGTATAAGCATTATTTACATAATAAGTTTTTTTGGAATATCGGCCGCTTCTTTAGCTGGTCTACTTATCTTATTGCCAGAAAAATTTGGTTATATAACAAAACGTCTAACTTCTTTTTTAGATCCATCTAAGGGGGACAATTTTCAATCACAAAAGGCTTTAGACGCAATCAAGCAAGGCGGATTGAAAGGCCAAGGAATGGGCGAGGGTGTATTAAAAGACAGCGTACCCGAAGCTCACACGGACTATATAATAGCTGTTATCGCGGAAGAGTTTGGTTCAATTGTATCAATAATGTTAATCATGATTTTTTTATACATATCTTTTAGAATTATCAAAATAACAGTTTCAGAAATTGATAAGAATTTAAAAATTTCGCTGTGTGGTTTGTCGTCCCTTTTAATATTTCAAACTTTTATACATATTGGTGTAAATGCAAGTTTATTACCAACGACCGGAATGACTCTTCCTTTTTTAAGTTACGGAGGATCTTCTTTGTTTGGAAGCTCAATATTAGCTGGAGTAATATTAAACTATACAAAAAATAGATTTGCTGATGATAAAATTTGAAAAAAAAATATTGATAGCTACAGGGGGAACAGGAGGACATGTTTTTCCCGCTTATAGTTTAGCTAAATATTTTATTAAAAATAAAAAATCTGTTGAAATTATTACAGACAAGAGAGGTTTTAAATTTTTAAAAAATTATAAAGATGTTAAATTAAAAATTATTAACTCAGCAACAGTTTTTAAAAAAAATCCTATAGGTATTATTATTTCCCTTATTCAAATAATATTTGCCCTTATTAATTCTTTAATTTTTTTGATTAAATCTAAACCAAGAATTGTTTTTGGAATGGGCGGGTATTCATCTTTCCCAATCTGTATAGCCGCGAAATTATTGAAAATTCCTTTCATTATATACGAGAATAATCTGGTTATTGGAAAAGCTAACAGATTTTTACTACCATTCTCTAATAAAATATTCGTTTCTTATGCTCAAGTAGAAGGCATTAAGAAAAAACATCAAGATAAAATGATAGAAATAGGAAATATAATTAGGGAAGAAGTCATTAATTTCAGTAAAAATATACGTCAACCCAACCAGGCAGAAATAAGTATTTTGATTTTAGGAGGAAGTCAGGCAGCAAAATCTTTTGCTGAAATTTTGCCTGAAATTTTTGGAAAATGCATTGAGTTAGGTCTAAAATTGAAAATATACCAACAATGTTTAATAGAACAAAAAGAGGAATTAAACAAAAAATATAAATCTATGAATATTGAATTTGAGCTTTTTAATTTCAGTCACAATCTTTTAAATTATTTTTCTAAGATTGATTTAGCTATAACTAGATCTGGATCTTCAATTTTAGCAGAACTTTTGAATTGTAAGATTCCATTTATTTCCATACCTTTTCCATATGCTGCAGATAACCATCAATTGAAAAACGCTAAGTATTTTGAAAAAAAAGGATATGGTTTCTTAATCGAGGAAAATCAGATTAAAAAAGAATTATTTCCATTGATTAAATCTATTCATGAAGATAAGGATCTACTAAGCGAGATTAGAAAAAGACAAAATACCCATTCTGATAAGCTGGTTTTTGAAAACATTAATAATCAAATAAAAATTTTAACGAATGAGCAATATTAGTATTGGAAAAAAAGAATTAGTACATTTTGTAGGCATAGGCGGGATAGGTATGAGTGGACTTGCCCAAATAATGAAAATAACTGGATTTAATGTTCAAGGTAGTGATTTAGCAAGAAATAAAAATACTGATAACTGTAAAAAAGTTGGGATTAAAATAATTATTGGTCACGCAAGAAAAAATATTTCTAAAGCAACTATACTTGTTAGGTCTACAGCAATTAAAAAGAATAATGTTGAATTAATAGAGGCGAGGAAAAGGAAAATACCTATTTATGAAAGAGCGGAAATGCTTGCTAATATCGTAACATTAAAAAAGAATATTATAGTTACTGGTTCTCATGGAAAAACCACGACAACCTCACTAGTTGCTAAAATCTTATCTGAATCCAAATTAGACCCCACCATTATTAATGGAGGGGTTATTAACTCTATTAATAGTAATGCTAAGCTAGGAAAGGGAGAATGGTCAGTTTTAGAAGCCGACGAGTCTGATGGAAGTTTTTTAAAACTACCTATTAATTATTCTGTAATAACAAATCTTGATAAAGAGCATATAGATTTTTATAAAAATTATCAAAATTTGAAAAATGCATTTATTAAATTTATTAAGAAAACCCCAGCATTAGGCAAAGCAATTATTTGTTCAGACAATCCAGATCTAAAAAATATTTTAAAAGAAATTAATAGAAAAAATTATTTAACTTATGGTTTTGAAAAAAAGTCAGACTATCAAGTATTAAATCCGATATATAATTTGACCAATTCTAAATTTGATTTAAAAATTTATAGTCAAGAATCTAAAAAAATAGTTGTAAGGGATATAGTGTTAAATTTAATCGGCAAACATAATATCTTGAATGCTACTGGAGCTATTGCTGTCTGTTTAAATTTAGGAATTTCAATTAATGTAATAAAAAAAGCTTTAAGAAATTTTTCTGGCGTACAGAGAAGATTGACTAAAGTTTTTATAAAAAATAAAAATGAATTTTATGATGATTATGCACATCATCCGACTGAGATTTGTTCAGTTCTTGAAGGTTTAAGAAGAGTGCACAAAGGAAGAAAAATAATATCAATTTTTCAACCTCACAGATATTCAAGAGTAAGTAGTTTAAAAAAAGAATTTGCATCTAGTTTTTCAATTTCTGATTTAGTATTACTTTGTCCAATTTATCCAGCTGGTGAAAAAAGAGACAAAAATTATAAACAAGATAGATTTGCAAAATTAATAGCAAAATCATCAAAAGTTCAAGTTATCAATGTTGAAAATGAAAAAGATTTACAAAAATATCTTCAAAAAAATTTAATAAATGATGAGATAGTAATTGGCTTGGGTGCGGGATCTATTTCAAAATGGATGTATAATTTAAAAGGTGCGGTATGAACATTGAGTCAAATTTAAAAAAAAGTTTTGGAAAACAAATATATTTTAAAGAAAATCTTTCAAAATACAGTTGGTTTAATCTTGGAGGGCCAGCTGATTTATTTTTTAGACCCGATAGTATAGATCAATTAACTTTATTTCTAAATTTTTTTAAAAATCAAAAAGAAAAAATTAATATTATAGGAGCAGGTTCTAATACATTAATAAGAGAAGGAGGAGTCAATGGTATTACGATAAAGCTGAGTTCAAAATTTTCTTATACAAAATTATTAGAAAAAGATATTATACAAACTGGTGCAGCAACTTTAGAAAGAGCAGTGTCTGATTTTGCTACAAAGAATTCTCTAACAGGTTTCGAGTTTTTATCATGTATTCCAGGTTCAATAGGAGGAGGGATTAAAATGAATAGCGGTTGTTATGGCGAAGATATATCTAAGATTATCTTTTCAGTTGAAGCAATGGATCGAAATGGAAATATTAGAGAATTTAAAAAAAATCAGATAAAATTTTTTTACAGAGGGTGTGATTTAAATGAAGATCTAATAATATTAAGCGCAAAATTCAAAGGTCATTTATCTGATAAAAAAAATATCGAACAAAAACAAACTAAACTCATTAAACAAAAAAAAGAATCACAACCTGGTCGAATAAAGACTTGTGGGAGTACTTTTAAAAACTCTAGTAACAAAAAAGCATGGGAATTAATAAAAGAATCAAATTGTGAAAAAATGTCAGTTGGCAACGCTAAAATATCTGAGAAACATTGCAATTTTTTTATTAATGAAGGTAATGCTACTTCAAAAGATATTGAAGAGTTAATCAATAGAGTAAAGAATCAGGTGTTCGAAAAAACTAATGTAAATTTAGAATTAGAAATCAAAGTAATTGGAAAGAATAAATGAGAAGGAGGAAGACAGTTTTAGTTGTTCTTGGAGGCACTTCCAAAGAACGAGATGTGAGTCTGCAAAGTGGAAAAGCATGTATAAAAGCAATTAAAAGATTAGGATATTCTGTAAGAGCATTTGACCCTGCCAAGAAATTTTTAAATAAAATAGATACATCAAAGGTTGATGTAATATTTAATGCATTACATGGGAAAGGTGGCGAAGATGGAAATGCTCAAAGCTATTTTGAATATTTAAAAATTCCTTACACTCATTCTGGAATTATTTCTTCAATGAATGCTATGGACAAAATTGTCTCAAAAGATCTTTTTAAAAAAAATAAAATTTTAACTCCTAAATATTTTGTTTTAAATTCTAAAAATGTAAAAATGAGCAATATAAAAAATTTAATAAAAAAATTTAAACTAAGTTATCCTATAGTAGTTAAACCTTCAGATGAGGGGTCGAGTATAGGTGTAAATATTTGTAGTAATTTTAAAACATTAATAAGATCAGCCAATTCATTAAAAAGAAAATACGTAAATTTAATTTTTGAAAAATACATTGGAGGCCAAGAGATACAAGTTGCAGTTATTAACGGAAAAGCAATTGGAGCCATTGAATTAAGACCGAGGAGAGGATTTTATGATTATAAAGCAAAATATTATAAATCAGCAAAAACTGCTCATATTATGCCGGCAGATATTCCAAATAAAGAATATAAGAAAGTTTTAAGAATTTCAGAAAAAGCTTACAAAGTTTTAAGATGTAGAGGTGTGACAAGATCTGACTTTAAATTTTTTAATAAAAATTTCTATTTACTTGAACTTAATACACAGCCTGGAATGACAGATTTATCTTTGGTGCCTGAGATAGCAAAATATAAAGATATATCATTTGACAGCCTTGTTAGAAGAATGATTTTAGACGCAAGTATTAATAGATGATTAAAGCAGTCAAATTATTAAGTTTATTAATATTACTTTTACTTTTATCAACTTATTATCCTACTTACAAAATTAGAAACACAATTTTAATATTTACTATAAAAAATGTAGAGGTAGAAAATAATAAAGTTTTAGATTCAAAAAAAATAATAAATGAATTAGAAAATCTAAAAGGAAAAAGTTTGTTATTTGTAGACAGAGAGATTATTAAATCTGCGATTAATAAATTTGATTTTATATCGAGCTTTCAGGTTAAAAAGATATATCCTAAAACAATTAGAATTAAAATTTTTGAGAAAAAACCAGTAGCTATTTATATTGAGGAAAAAAATAAGTTTTATATATCTGAGAAAGGTGATCTGATTAAATATATAGAAATTGATTATTACAATAATTTACCTTTATTGTTTGGAAAAAAAACAAATTTTAATATTTTTTTTCAAGGTTTAAAGAATGCCAATTTTCCAATTACTGACATCAAATCATTTCATTATTTTGAAATAGGCAGGTGGGACATTATCTTAAATGATGAAAAGATAATTAAACTCCCAAAAGAAAATTATGCAGATATTTTAGAAAATTTTCTCTTAATAAAAAATGATAAGAGCTTTGATAAATACAAAATATTTGATTATAGAATTAAAGATCAGTTAATTTTAAATTAAATTTTTATGGAAATAGAAAAACCTCATTTATTTTTAGAAATTAATGAAAAAAATTTTATCTTTTTGGTTGTAAAATATGATGAGGATTTTAATTTTAAAGTAATCTACTCACATTCAATAAAATCAGAAGGAATATTGGATGGAAAAATTACAAACATAGAATCTTCATCAAAAATAATAAAAGATTGCTTGAATTTAGTTGAAAAAAAAGTTGGTTTTATTTTCACAAATGTGACTGTAATAAATGATCAAGATAATTTTAGCTGTATTAATATTTCTGGTTTCAAAAAATTAGGAGGCTCCCAAATTTTAGACGAAGACATATCTTATTTATTGAATAATATAAAAAAATTGATTTTAGATAATCATTCTGACAAATCGTTGATACATTTATTTAATTCAAATTTCTTTTTAGATCATAATGTTGCAAAAGATCCTCCCATAGGTTTGCATGGTGATTTTTATAATCAACACCTAACATTTTTTTTATTACCTAAGAATGGTCTTAAAAATTTAAAAATGCTTTTAAATAAGTGCAATCTTAATATTGAAAAAATAGTTTTAAAATCTTTTACTCAAGGGATACAAAAAATCATCAAAACAAATTTCAAAGAAACATTTGCTATAATTAATTTTGGTAAAAATAAAAGCAATATTTCAATTTTCAATAATTTATCATTTGTTTATTCTGAGTCATTTTATTTTGGCACTGACACAATGATGAAAGATGTCTCAAAAGTTTGCTCATTAAATAGTACTAATGTTGAAAATATATTTTCTCAATTAAATTTTGATTTTTTAGCAGATGATAAAAAAGAGAAATATTTAGAAAAAAGTTATTTTAAGGATGAGACATTTAGAAAGATAAGTTTAAACCATATAAAAGATATAATTATGGCAAGAGCTGAAGAATTAGTTAATTTAGTTTATAAAAAAAATATTAATTTAGAAAATTTAAGGAACGAGGTCAAAATTGTTTACCTTTCATTTGAAGATCAAAATATTCTGAAAAATTTAAAAAAAAGTTTCAGAATAATTTTTTTAGACAAAGGAAAAAATATTGAAATCCAGGAAGAAACCCAGGATGAACATCTAGCTTCATGTTTGGCATCTGCGGAATTAAAAGGAAAAGGCTGGGAGAGAGAGGCAATACCGACAATTCAAACAAAGAAATCAATCATTTCAAAGATATTCTCTACTTTTTTTAAGTAGTTAAAGCTTTGTATTTTTTTGAAACATAAGTTGTTTTTTAGTTAGAAAAACAATTTTGTATAAAAAATTTAAATTAATGAAACAAAAAACACTAAAAGATACTATAAAACTTGAAGGTGTAGGCTTACACAACGGTAAGAATGTGAACCTGCATCTAAATCCTGCTGAAGTCAATCACGGTATAAAGTTTAAGAGGACTGATCTTGATGTTAATAACATAATTGATGCTAATTATAAAAATGTAAAATCACCAGTTCTTTGTACAAGGCTAGAAAATTCAAACTCAGTATCAGTTTCCACAATTGAACATTTAATGGCATCTTTTTATGGTGAAGGAATTGATAATGCTTTGGTCGAGATTGATGCACCAGAAGTTCCAATCATGGATGGTTCTGCTCTTGATTTTGTAGAAGCGATTAGACAAACTGGAAGTGAAGATCAAAATTCTTCTAGAAAGTTTATTAAAGTTAGAGAAAAAATTGAAGTAAAGAATGGTTCTAAATATATCTCCATTGAACCATTGAAGAAAGATTTAATAATTGATTTTGAGATTATTTATAAAAATCCTTTAATAAGAACTCGAAGAAAGGAATTTAGATTGAGCAACGGAGACTTAAATTCAATATACAATTCAAGAACATTTTGTTTGTATAAAGACATAGACCAAATTAGAAGCCAAGGTTTAGCAAAAGGTGGTTCTCTGGAAAATGCAATTGTAGTGAAAGAAAATGAAATTTTGAATGAAGATGGGCTTAGAAATGGACATGAGTTTGTAGGTCATAAGATACTAGACTGTTTAGGAGATCTTATGTTGTCTGGTCATAGAATTCATGGTCATGTTAAGACTTCTCAGGGAGGCCATCAACTTACAAATCTTTTGTTAAGAGAATTATTCTCCAAGGATTCTGCATGGGAATTTGAAACATTTGAAGCAAAAAAAGAAGATATTAAAGAAAAGCCATACACAAGATCCGTTGCAATTAACGCATAATAGAATCTAAAAATTTACCTAATTAATTTAATTTGATATTAGTGTTTAGAATGTATCATAAATTAATTTATATTTTTATAATTTCATTTTTACTATTTTCATGTTCAAAAAAAGAA